>Ga0172375_10000460_pt1 | contig 66463 bp, 67 predicted proteins | sample LakKiv1m_FD_114537 | JGI IMG/M metagenome (GOLD analysis project Ga0172375, IMG submission 114537) | Freshwater microbial communities from Kabuno Bay, South-Kivu, Congo - kab_092012_11.1m | ecosystem: Environmental > Aquatic > Freshwater > Lake | place: Democratic Republic of the Congo...
CATTGGTAACCGTTGTATGATTACGCTGATCATCCGTTACGCTTACACAAGCGCCTAATTCGCTAAGCAAACCAGCGCAGGCAAGACCGCTGCGGGCTAAACCGATAATACAGACTCTTTTATCTTTCCAGTAACCTGGATTTTTCATCGACTCTATCAATAGATAAAACGCTGTTCCTTATTTTTAACGCGGGCAAACACTGATCAACCACGGATTGACACGGATAAAATAACAGACCGCTGAGTATCCGTAGTAAATCCGCAAAAATCCGCGCCTTCCGGATGGCTATCTCATCTTTAAAGTAACCAATGTCAGAAGAGCTAAGAGACTGGCGATAATCCAAAACCTTACTATTACCTTATTTTCTGACCAGCCGATAAACTGAAAGTGGTGGTGTAAAGGCGCAATCTTAAAAATCCGCTTTTTAAATAGGCGGAATGAGACTACCTGAAAAATTACCGATAAAGCCTCAGCAACGAACACGCCTCCGACAATAAATAAAAGGAGCTCCTTTTTGATCAAAAGCGCGATTATTCCTAATGCCCCGCCTAAAGCCAGGGACCCGACATCACCCATAAAAATCGAGGCAGGATGACAGTTAAACCATAAGAAACCCAATCCCGCTCCCAGGATACTGGCGCAGAAAACAGTCAACTCCCCGCTGCCCCTGATATAAGGTATTAACAGATAGTCGCTGAATTTGACGTTTCCGGATACATAACATAAAATACTGAAACCCAGGGCTACCATGATCACCGTTCCTATCGCTAAGCCATCCAGGCCATCGGTAAGATTGACTGCGTTGGAAGAACCGGCGATTACCAGGATAACGAAGAAAATATAAAAAACGCCCAGCTCTAAGGAAATATTCTTTAAAAACGGTATGTCTAATCTTGTATTGTTTTGCGGGTCTAAAAAGAGCAATACGCCTAATACCAACCCTAAAATAATCTGGCTGGTCAGCTTTGATACGGCAGTCAGTCCTTTAGATTTTTTCCTTACCTGTTTTATATAGTCGTCAACAAAACCCGTAGCCCCTAACCAGATCGTGCTAAATAAAGCCAAAAGGATATAACGATTAAAGATATCCGCCCAGAGCAAAGTCGATGATACAACCGCCAATAAAATCAGGATCCCCCCCATGGTAGGGGTATCCTGTTTATTGCTATGCAACTCATATAGTCTGGCACTTTCTTCTTTCCTGATGTTCTCTTTGATTTTTAGTCCGGTAAGCATCTTGATGATCGCGGGGCCAAACGCAAGACTGATGATAAAGGCAGTCAATGTAGCCATTGCCGCCCGGAAGCTGATATAGCGGAAAATATTAAATATGGAAATAATATCATGCAGGGGGTAAAGCAGATTATAAAGCATCCTAAAACCTAAAAATCCTTTCCATTGTCATAGCCCGGGAGCCTTTAACCAGGATAATGTCACCCTTACGGGGATATATTCGCTTGAATAAAATATCCCGCGCCTGATCAATAAATTCGCAGGTGAATATATTTTGCCTGGATAGCCCCAGCGTGCCGGCAACCCCAGCCGCTAAACCGGATAACTTACCTACGGTTATCAAGGTATCGCAGGCTAAAGCAATCTCTCTTCCTGCCTGCCGATGAAACCGTTCTTTATGCCTGCCCAACTCCATCATATCCCCCATAATAAATATTCTTCGGCCATTTGTTTTAAAATTAGCTAAAACATCCAAGGCCTGCTTCAGGGAAAGCGGATTGGCATTATAGGTATCATCAATAAATCTAAAATCCCCTGACTGAATAATCTTGAGCCTGCCGTCAGGAAAAACAAAACTAGCTAAGCGACCGGCAATTTCCTGATAGGTCATCCCGAAAATCCGCGCCACAGCTATAGCCGCTAAGGCATTATAAATATTATAATACCCTAAGGTACTTAATGTAAATTTATATTTTTCATTCGCCAGGAATTTTAACTCCCCCGAAAGATCCTGGATCTGCGAAACGCGAAAATCTGCTTTTTCCTCAATCCCAAAACTGAAAATCAAAGATTTTTTATTATTTTTTAAAATCTTTTTTCTTAACATATTATTATCCGAGTTGAGGATAGCGATGCGCGGATGCCGAAGGCTTCTAATCAGGGCGTATTTTTCTCTGAGCACGCCTTCTAAGTTAATCAAATATTCCAGATGCGCAGGGCCGATAGTGGTGATTACGCCCAGGTTAGGCTGGCAGATCTTAGTAAGATGTTCTATCTCGCCGAAGTGATTAGAGCCAATTTCTACGACTGCCAATTCATCACGGCTATTGAGCGAACAAAGAGTAAGCGGTAAACCTATATGATTATTTTTCGTACCTTCATTTTTAAGTACGCGGAATTTTTTAGCCAACACCCAGGCGATCATTTCTTTAGTTGTGGTTTTTCCGTTGCTACCGCTAACTGCTACTAAAGGAATATCAAATTTATTACGCTGGAAACTGGCTATATCCGCCAATGCCCTAAGCGTATCCCTGACTTCTATCAGTGCCACATTGCCCTTTACGCTAGAGATCTTGTTTTTGCTCTTTCCGCCACTGACGACACAACTGGCCCCCTTTTTAATTGCCTGGTCAATGAAATGGTGACCGTCGAAATTATCACCCTTAATCGCTAAGAATGCCTCCTTGGGCCGGATACTCCGGGAATCAATCGAGATACCGTTTACGGCTATATCGGATCTTCCCTTAAGCAGCTTACCTTTAGTTGCGGCTAGGAGCTCTTCGACCTTAAGCATTCTTTAACTACCTTTCGATCATCAAAATAGACAATACCGTCTTTTAATATCTGGTAATCCTCATGCCCCTTCCCTGCTATCAATATAATATCTCCGGCTTTGGCTAAGGATAAGCATTTTTTAATCGCCTCCCGGCGGTCTAAAACCACGCAATAATTTTCCTTACCGATACCCTTCTTGATATCCGCGATAATCTCCTGAGGGGATTCAGAGCGGGGATTATCATTGGTTATAATAGCGTAATCCGCTAATTCCGAGACTACCCTCCCCATTTTTGGCCTTTTACTCTTATCGCGCTCCCCTCCGCAGCCAAAAACGACCAAGACTCTTTTTTGGGTTGCCTGCCTCAGCGTTTTTATCGCATTATCGAGTGCGTCCGGGGTATGCGCATAATCAACAAAAACCAAAAAATCTTCTTTGACTGCTATGTTCTCCAGGCGTCCCGGAGCAGAAACAAATCTCTCGATTGTGGATTTTACGCCTGAGATATCCAGGCCTGCGCAAATAGCCCAGGCAACACTAGCTAAGATATTATAGACATTGTGGCGGCCGATCAGCTGAGTCCTGAAATTTATTTCTTTTCCCTCCACCCCGAGCGTAAACTCCGTCTTTAAAAGCGAGGATTTTATGCCGCTAGCTACCAAATCAGCGCTACTTTCGATCGCATAAGTGATTTTACGAGTGCTGACCAAATCATTAAGCCTTCTGCCATAGGCATCGTCATTATTAATGATGCAGCAGGAATCGGGGGCAAGATTTCTAAAGAGTTGGCATTTAGCCTGAAAATAATTTTCCATTGTCCGATGGTAATCCAGGTGGTCCTGGGTGAGATTGGTAAATATAGCCGAGACAAACTTGATCCCCTCAACCCTGCCCTGATCAAGGGCGTGCGAGGAAACTTCCATCACCAGATAATCGACGCCAGACCGGCACATTTTGTCCAATAGCCTCTGAAGCTGCAGCGGCCCCGGCGTAGTATTCTTTGCCGGTATAACCTTATCTTTAAAACGGTAATTAACCGTCCCCAAAACCGCTGGTTCCCTGCCGGCGTCCTTCAGTAATGCTTCGACCAGATAAGAAACCGTTGTCTTGCCGTTAGTCCCCGTAATACCGATTACCTTAATCTTAGATGCCGGATGTTCGTAGAATTGACTAGCTAATTTCGCCAAAGCTGCGCGCGTATTCTGGACGGCGATAAAAGATACCTTCTGGCCGGATTTAGCCGTCCTCTCTATAATCCTGCTTATCTCTTCTTGCCGGGATTGTAACACTATTGCCCGCGCGCCCTTAGCTATAGCTCCTTCGATAAACGCATGCCCGTCGCCAGAATTACCTTTTATGGCAACAAAGAGAAAACCGTCTCCTACCTCTCTTGAATCACAACTGATACCCTTAACTTCGTGATCGTTAAGTTGAGGATAGATACGGTAGTTATCAATCGCCTGGATTAATCTTATTAGTTTCATTTGGGTTAACCGTCCTGCTAGATGAAGAATTGACCTTAAGATATTTTAAGGTATCGGAGGCCACATTTTTAAATACCGGGGCTGCCACTACCCCGCCAAAATAGACCGGATGCGGGCTATCCACCATCACCGCTATTGCAATGACCGGATCATCTGCCGGAGCAAATCCGATAAAGGTAGCAATAAACTTATTGTGCGAGTAAGCTCCGTTTGCTTCTAACTTCTGCGCGGTGCCGGTTTTTCCCGCCGCACTAAAACCAGGAATCCTCGCCATTCTTCCCGTGCCATTCTCCACTGCGAGAACTAATATTTTTTTTATCCTATCAGCAGTCTCCAGGGAAATTACCTTGTGCAGCATCTCCGGAGAGAACGATTTAATCGTTTCTCCGTACTTATCCCTGATCTCCTTGACGATATACGGCTTCATCAGCTGTCCGCCGTTAGCGATTACGGAAATGGCATTCGCCAACTGCAGTACGTTAACCCCCACTTCTTGACCAATAGGGATCGCGCCGATAGATACCTTGGACCAGAAACGCGGCTCCTTAAGCATACCGTTTATCTCCCCCGGTAGATTAATCCCTGTTTTAGCGCCAAAACCAAAAAGCCTGGCATAGCGATAGACTACCTCACTGCCTAACATCTGGGCTACCTTGGTTGTGCCGATATTGCTCGACTGTTCAATTACCTCGCTAAAAGTAAGCCAGCCATGCGGCTTATGATCGTGTAATATATGGGAGGCCACCTTATAAGAACCATTCTCACAGAAAAACTTATCTGTCTCCGTAACCCTGTTTTCTTGTAAAGCAGCTGAAGCAGTGACAATCTTAAATACCGAACCCGGCTCGAACAGATCACAGATCGCCCGATCGCGCACCTGGTCTTTGGTGACCCCAGCGTAATCGTTGGGGTCAAAGGTAGGCCGGTTAGCCAACGCCAGGATCGCGCCGGTATGCGGGTCCATTACCACAATGCTGGCAGCCATAGCATGATAAGCCTTAAACGCCTTATCTAGTTCTCTCTCGGCGATATATTGGATAACCTCATCGATGGTAAGCACTAAGTCATAACCGTCTTTGGGTAAGACCATTTTCTCCCAAATATCCAATTTCTTCTGCCGGGCATCCCGCAGGAATAATGCCCAACCAGACGCTCCTTTTAAGTATTTATTATAATATAATTCCAAGCCCTCCAAACCTTGATTGTCCAAACCGGCAAACCCGATAATCTGACTGGCAAGGTAACTATTAGGATAACATCTCTTACTCTCCCTTAAGAAACCCAGACCTTTGATATTGAGTTTTCTGATCGCCTCGCTCTGCTGCGGATTTATTTTACGGGCAATCCAGATAAACGACTTCTTACGGTATAATCTATCTCTTAAATAAGCAGGGCTTAGATTCAGGATTGCCCTTAGCTGACTGATAATGGCATCCTTATCTTTATCCTTGATTTCATTGGCAACGGCATAAAGCGAATCTACCGGCATATTCGCTGCCTGGGGCTTGAGATTAACATCGTAGATAGTGCCCCGCCTGGGCTCTAGCTCCACAAAGAGATTATGTTGTTTTCTGGCGATGCTGGTTAAATAGCTGGAGTGAAAAAATTGAATATAAAAGAGACGGGAAACACAGAGAAGCAGAAAACCGAAGCAAATTAAAAATACCGCCTTGACTCTGCGGCGATAGTTACTTATATGCACTATTAGCTAAATGTAGCGATTGATGGTTTGATTTATTCTATACCAACCCTCTTAGCGGCCTAAGGGTTGATTGTTTTTGCCTCGGCTTGCCTGGTGATACCGAAGAGTCGAGAAAATATATTCTCTTTATCGGCCGTCAGATTAGTCCCTGTTGTCTCCCTGCCCGGAGGGTTTAACTTAACTAAGCGGTAACTTTCCGGCATATGAAAATCCGCATAGCCTAAAACTTTATTGCCGATATGCACTAAAGAAGCGTTACGGTTGATATTATACCTTAAGATGCTGTTTTTATCAAGCGAATCCTGGAAAACCGCCTGTCTTTTTTGCCCGATATAAGCCAGACGGACAACTTCGCTCTGTTGATAGACGTATAGCAGAGAGAATAAAGTAGCTAGAATAACCGTAGATAAAAACTTATTTAATTTCATTACAGCTTCTCTCCTGCGCGTAATTTAGCGCTGCGGCTGGAAGGATTCTCTTTAATCTCATCCTGAGAAGGTATTAGCGGCTTAGGGGTAATAATATCTAACTTACCTTCGAGAGCCGCTTTTCTAAAACTATGTTTTACGATACGGTCTTCGAGAGAATGGAAAGAGATAACGCATATCCGGCCCGTCTTCCCTATTAATTCAATTGCTTTATTGAGGGCTATTTCTAATGCCTCGAGTTCGCGATTCACAGCAATGCGTACTGCCTGAAAAGTTCTTGTGGCAGGGTGTATGTGTTGATAACGGTACCGATAAGGCATAGCGCTCCAGACTATATCAGCTAACTGCGAAGTGGTAGAGATAGGGTGCTTTTCCCTTTCTTGGACTAAACGATGGGCAATCCGGTTGTGCCATCTTTCCTGGCCGAAATTCCAGAGGAGAGAGGAAATTTCTTCCTCATTAAGATTATTCACCAGGTCATATGCCGATATATAATTATTCTTATCCAGGCGCATATCTAACGGCCCTTCCTGCTGAAAACTAAAACCCCGGAGCGGATCATCCAGCTGGAAAGAAGAAATCCCTAAATCAAATAATATACCGTCTACCTTTTCGATATTTTTCTCTTTAATAATGATGTCGATATCCTTAAAATTACCATGCAGGCATGCGTAATTACCGGCATGAGCCGCTAATTTTTCACTGGCTATCCTTAAGGAATCTGCGTCCTGATCAATACCGATAAGCCTGCCGCCGGGCGCGATCCTTTCTAGTATGCCCTGGCTATGACCGGCAATGCCTATTGTCGCATCTATGATAGTTTTACCCGGGCTCAGATTGAGGCAATCCAAAACCTCATTTAACATTACCGGCGTATGTAAATCGTATTTTACTTGCAAATCTCTGCCTCTAAATCTCTATCATCTTCTCGGCGATCTCCTCAAAAGACTGCCGGGCATTGCCGTAAAAATCATCCCACTTACTCTTGGCCCAGATCTCTATTCTATTGGAGACACCGACGATCATCACATCTTTTTTGATCTCTGCGAAATCCTTAAGATACTGCGGAAGCAAGATTCTCCCTTGCCTGTCCGGCAAGATCTCCGCTGCGCCGGAAAAATACATGCGGTTAAAAGTGCGCGCCTGTTGTTTAGTAAAAGAAAAAGCCTTGAATTTACTTTCCTGAGAACGCCATTCCTCTTCGGAAAACATAAAAAGACATTTATCCAGGCCACGAGTAACCATGAACTTTTCGATAAAATTATTCTTGGAAACCTCCCGGAATTTGGCAGGTAATATTAGCCGGCCCTTACGGTCTATGAAATGAAGATATTCGCCATAGAACATAGACTGCTCTCCTCCACTTTACTCCACTTATAGCCACTTTGTAACCAAGTATAGATAAAATTTCATCTTTTGTCAAGATAAAAATTTACCTAAATTAATGAAACACAATAAGTAGTGGATAAAGAACAACTAGGCAGGCATATATTGTGGCGGATAAGGATGGAGGAAAACTATCCTCCGGGCGCGTTGGATATCTTTTTTGACTTGCCTTACTAAATCAGCCACTGAACGAAAACTCTTCTCCCTTCTTAATTTTTTGATGAATTCAATCTCCAGGTATTTACCGTAAATATTTTTCTTAAAATTAAAGATATGTACCTCAATATGCCTTCCTTTTTGACCAGCGGTCATCTTAGCTTTTTTAAATGTCGGCCGGGAACCCACATAACAAATACCGCTTAGTTTCCGCTTTACGAAATTAATCCTTACCGCATATATACCCGCAGAAGGAAGTACTTCATGGTGAGGGTCAATATTAGCCGTGGGGAACCCCAACTTGGTAGCCAGATAGGCCCCCTTAATCACCGTCCCCAATACGCTTACCGGTCTTAATAACAGCTTTTCAGCAAGGCTAAGCTTACCCTGCGCAATGAGCTTTCTGATATAAGTGCTACTGACGGGTCTATTATTTAACCTGACCACGTCGAATACCTTTAATCCGAAACCATAGACTGCCGAGAGCCTTTTTAAGATCCGGATATTTCCTTGCGCCCCCCTGCCGAACCTGAAATTTTTACCGACATATACGTAGTTGGCATTAATCTTGCCGATTACGATATCCCTGATAAAACTTTCTGCTGAAGTTTCCGCGAATCTCTTATTGAACCTGATAACTATCCCCACATCCACGCCTAACTGGGCGATTAATCTCAAGCGATGCTCTAAAGAATAAAGACTTTCTTTATTGCGGGGGTGCGGATGGAAAGTCACGACTATGCTTGTGCCTTTTATGCTGCGGGCATGAGCAACTGTTTCCTGGATGATGCGGCGATGGCCACGATGCATCCCATCAAATATCCCTAAAGCAACTATCGGCTTCCTATATCTTGGAATCCTTCTTAATCCGGATACAACTATCACCCTAAACCCTCTTTGATCTTCCCCAGAACCTTCCTAGTTACCTGTTCAATATTGCCGCGGATGGTAATCCCGCTGGCGGTCTTGTGGCCTCCGCCGCCGAAATAAGCGGCGATTTTATTCACATCAACCTCGCCCTGAGACCTTAAATTCACCCTAATCTCATTCTTGTCTTTTAAGTTCTCCTTAAACAAAGCTACCACTTCAACGCCCTTAATCGCCCGGCCGAAATTCAATATCTGTTCGCTCAAATCAAAACAAATCTTCTGATGTTTCAGCATACTGCGCCTTATTTGAAACCAGGCTACCCGGCCCGAATTAGAACACTTTAAACTCGGCAATATCCTGCTCAATAATTGCAGGTCAGTAAACGGTATATTCTCGTAAATATTCTTATAAATCCGGGCAACATCCAGCTTTCGGCTTACCAACTCCGATACTATCTTATGCGTAAGAGAAGTAGTATTAGTGTAATGAAAAGAGCCCGTATCGGTCAGGATCCCCACGTATAATAACGTAGCTATTTCCTTGTCCAGGGGGATGCGCAATTTTTTATAAAGCTGGTAGATCATCTGGGTACAGGAGGCGGCTTGCGGATCTACCCAGTTCACATCTGCGAACCTGGTATTACTGATATGGTGGTCGATATTCAGGATAGGCCGCCTATCCATATTCAGTTTATATACCTGACCGCAACGCTTGAGCTCAGAACAATCCAGGGTAACAAGACAATCGAATTTTACCTTCCATAATTCCCTTTTCAGTTTTTTAACACTATCCGCACCGGGAAGAAATCCATATCCATAAGGGATAATATCTTCATTGATCATCATCCCTTGTTTACCCAGGATTTTTATTAATCTATAGAAAGCCAAAACCGAACCCAGGGCATCCCCTTCCATATTAGTGTGGGTCGTAATCAGGAAATTATTATTTCTTTTTATGAACGCGAGTGCTTTTTTTAGGCTCATTGAGCTCCTTAATCTGGTTTAATATACCCTGGATCCTGATGCTGTATTCGCCGGATCGGTCCTCCTTAAAGGCGATCTCCGGGGCAAATCTTAATTTAACCCTCTGCGCGATTAATTTGCGGATAAACCCCAAAGCAGAATCTAAAGCTTCCTTGCTTCTTTTATAATCTTCGTCTTGCCCTAAGACACTAAAGAATATTTTAGCGTATCTTAAATCCTGAGTCAGTTCAACTCCGGTGATCGTGATAAAACCTAAGCGCGGGTCTTTCAACTCATCATGGATAATCAGGCTGGCCTCTTTTTTGATTGCTTCAGCTACCTTCTCGTACCTGGACATATTGTTCCTTTCTTTATTATATATCTTCTTGACTGCTAAATCATCTCCATTTCGTAATCAATCAGCTGGGCCGAATTAAATTTCTCCATAAAATTGAGAATCCTCGATAATATACTATTCATATTCTTTAAATCCTGTTCAATCCCCACCACTGCCAAAGTAGCCCTTTGCCACTTGTCCTCTGCGCCGACCTGGGTAACCGCCACATTGAAGTTATTACGCAGCCTGGCTTTCAAGCTATGCGTCACCATCCTTTTATCTTTCAACGAATTGCTATCCGGAATAAAAATATGTATTTTTAATAAACCTATGGTCATCGAATCCGCATAAGTTTCTTAGTCAAAGCAATCTCTTCTTCCTGCGTGTGAACCAATCCGTTTAACTTGGCTTTTAATACCTTTCTAAAGATCCTCTGATAGTCCGGGCCCGGTTGCAGCCCTAACCCTACTAAGTCATGCCCGCGAATATGTAAACGCATGCCATTATATGATTGGAGGAAATCCTTGATGTGCCCTTGAAAAACAGGGTTTTTATATTTGGCCTTTAATAGAAGAATAACTTCGTAACTTAAGGGCTCAAGCAGGTCAAAGATACCTGCTGGCCTAATTTTTTTCTGGCTTAACCTAGCAATAAAGGGCTGGCCGATCTTCCTATAACTGATTATCCTTTTAATCTCTCCTCTTGAGAAAACGAATTTTTTACAGATTAACTTAACCGATCTTAAACTTAAAATATCAAGCATGCTCATAAAATAAATCAGCCAGAAGTCTAACTGTCGGCGCCGGGTATGTGCTTTCTTGAACCAGCGCAGTTCGGCGGCAATAGCCCAGAAAGTCTTTTTAGAGTTTGTAGACAGTGTTAAGTTATTCCAGATAAACTTCAATCCTGCCAGTTCCTGGACCCGCTGCATCTGTTTTAAGGGTTGTGCTTCTTTCAGAATGAGGATTAGTTCATCACGTAACCTTTGCGGCTCTACCTGCTCTAACATTTTCCTTCTGCCGGCTTCTTTTAACAATCTGAGGGTTTTGGATTCAAGATGAAAGCTATATCTCTTCTCAAAGCGGACTGCCCTGAGTATCCGCGTAGGGTCATCGATAAAACTTAGCTCATGCAATACCCTAATCTTGCCAAAAGCAAGGTCCTCCTTACCGCCAAAAAAATCCACCAGTTTACCGAAATCCTTCCCGCTTATCTTAATCGCCATAGCATTAATACTGAAGTCACGGCGCAATAAGTCATCCCTTAGGGTACCGGGTGCTACCTGTGGCAGACTCGCAGGCTGCGGATAAATCTCCTTACGGGTGCTGGCAATATCGACTTTTAAGCCGGGCCTTAAGATAACCGTAGCTGTCCCAAATCTTCTGTGACGGATAAGCTTGGCCTTAAACAGGCCAGCTAGGCTTTCGGCAAATCCTATGCCATCACCTTCAATAACAATGTCTAAATCGAAATTTTTAACCCCTAAGAGTAGATCCCTTACCAATCCGCCTACGATATAAACCCGCAGATTCTTTTTATTAGCTAGACGGCAAACAGAATCTACCAAATCATTGATATCTCGAGGCAATTTCTCTAAGTATTTTTTCATCATCTACCCCTTATCCCCACCCTACCTACTACATACTACCTACTGTATTTAAGGCCGAGGATGAAACATCTTGTGGATTGTTTTTAACCTATCCTTATTTATATGCGTATAAATTTGGGTAGTAGCGATATTAGAATGTCCGAGCATCTCCTGGACTGACCGCAAATCTGCCCCCCGTTCCAATAGATGAGTGGCAAAGGAATGCCTTAAGATATGCGGCCTGATCGGTTTCTTGATCCGCGCCTCCTGAGCATATCGTCTTATCATTTTCCACAAAGACTGACGGGATATCTTTTCCCCAAAACGGTTCAGGAATAATAGATCGGATTCTCTTTTTTTTAACAACTGGGGCCGGCTGGATTGTAGATATCTCTTCAAACTAACTATGGCTTTTTTACCCAAGGGGATGACGCGCTCCTTGTTGCCCTTGCCAATACAACGAAGAAAACCAATATCTAAGTTAACATTATCCTTCTTCAAATTTACCGCCTCCGAAACACGCATGCCGGTGGCGTAAAGAACCTCTAAAATAGCCCTATCCCTTATACCCTGTTTATTACGAAGATTAGGCTGGTTAATCAAAACCTCTACTTCGTTTAAAGAAAGGGTCTGGGGTATCTTCTTCCATAACTTAGGGGAATCGATCAGGCTGGTCGGATCAGCCTTAAGGATTCTTTCTTTAACCAAGAAGCGATAAAAAACCTTGATTGCCGCCAAACGCCGGGCAGTAGAATTTGCGGACAAACCCCTGTCTTTTTGATAAAGCATAAAGTCTATTACATTGTTCTTATCGGTCTTGGATAACGTATCGATGTGAGCTGACTCAAGAAACCTCAGATAGGTATTAAGGTCTTCCCGGTAAGAAATAATTGTATTCCGAGAAAGGCCTCGCTCCACTGATAAATAATTCAGGAAATTCTCTACTAATTCGCGCATTTTAGTGTAAAAAAGGATTTTCTCTTTTCTCCCTTCCGATAGTCGAAGAAGGGCCATGCCCGGGATAGACTAGGGTATCGTCAGGGAGTATAAATAATTTATCGATAATAGATTTTATCAGCATTTGTTCGCTAGAACCGGTAAAGTCTGTGCGGCCTATGCTATGAAAGAACAGGCTATCGCCTGTAAATACGAGATTATCCTGCGGAATTTTTAAATGCAAGGCTATCCCTCCCGGGGTATGCCCGGGCAAGTGAATCACTTTGAGTTCGATACCCTCCAGGCGTATCGTAGATTTATCCTCTACTGTCCTGATCTGGGATTTAATCGAGATCGGGGACATCAGAAAATTAGATAGATTAAGCGCCGCATCCGTCAATAGCGCCGCATCCTGGCTATGTATATATACGGGTACCCCGAACCTATCATCAGAGCCGATATGATCAGCGTGGCCGTGGGTATTAATAACTATTCCGGGGGTTAGTTTATGTTTATCGAGCACCTGCCTGATTTTGCGCTCCTGGCTTCCCGGGTCGATTATAATACAGGAAGAGCTATTTCCATTAGCTAAAATGTAACAATTCACCTCCCAAGATCCGACAGTAACGGTTTCTAAAATCATTTCAGGTAATCTTTAATTTTATTATAAGAGAACTCTCTTAAAAAACTTCTCCTGATGCGTTCGGCGCTTTGGCGGTTGAGATTAACTGAATTACCATAGATATCCTGAATAATCGCATCTTGGAGCGCGCTAAACTGTTTAATGTAAAAATCAACCCTATTTTGTTTTTCATCCTTAAGCAGTGCCCGGATATTAACCAGGTTTTTGATTACCTCCTCGGCGCAGTCGGTTTGTTTCTTATGGTTCCCATTTTTGTCCAGGTAATTAATCAGTTCATCGGTCCAGCTCTTCCAGTATAAATAATATTGGCGGTATTGTTCCTCCTTGGATAACTGAGGCCCCTTATACTCCTGAGGAACCATAACCATATCCTCGCGAGAAAATTTGTCCTTTTTAGATTTACGGGTAAATTTACGCACAAACGCTTCGCAACCGATAAGAGTAAAAATAAAGACTAAGCATATAACCAGCTTGATAAACCGTATTAACGGTAAACTTAACCAAACAGCCCTCTTCAACTTGCTACTCATTTGACTATCTCCTTTTCCGTCAATAATCATTTCCCAAAAATGGACAATCCTCCGATTCTTACTTAGAAGCTATCCAGCGGGAAAATTCCTTTTCACTGATAATCCTTAACCCTAACTTTACCGCCTGGCTATATTTTGATCCGGGATTCTCTCCTGCTACTACAAAATCCACATTCTTACTCACAACAGAGACCGGTCTACCCCCCAGCTGAAGCACAATACCCTTTGCCTGACTACGGCTGAAAGTATTAAGCTGCCCTGTAAAAACAATTGTTTTCCCGTTCAGGGGTGTTTTCCCTGGAATTCCGGATTCCTCCCGCAATTCCAGGCCGGCTGTTTTAAATTTCTTAATCAGCGCAAGTGTATTTTTTTGCTTAAAAAAACTTACTACGGATCCTGCCATGATTGAGCCGATTTCATATATCGATTCCAGGTCTTCCTGTTTTGCGTTTATCAAATGATCCAGGGTCCTGAACCTCTGCGCCAAGGTATAAGCAGCCTTCTCTCCGACATGCCTGATACCCAAACCATATATAAAGCGGGATAGCGACTGCTGTTTGCTTTTTGCTATTGCCTTCAGCAGGTTATCTGCTTTTTTATCTTTAAATAATTCCAGCTGAAGCAAATCCTGCTTTTTTAAAAAGTAAATATCTGCGAAATCGCTGACCATACCATTAGCAACTATCTGCTCGACTAATGATTCGCCCATTCCCTGGATATCCATCGCCGACCTTGAGGCAAAATGAACTAAGCCCCGCGCAATCTGCGCCGGACAGGAGGGATTGATACAGCGATAGGCGACCTCCTCTGCCTTTTCTTTGCTCACTTCGCATCCGCAGGCAGGGCAGACTTTCGGGATTTTAAACTCCCTTTCTTTGCCCGTGCGCACGGAAGTAATTACCTTGATAATCTTTGGGATGACCTCTCCGGCACGCTCCAATACGATACGATCGCCGATCTTAACCCCTAAACGTCCGATCTCGTCGAAATTATGCAAAGTTGCCCGGCTAATAATTACTCCGGCGCATTCCACCGGCTCTAATTCAGCCACCGGAGTAATTACCCCGGTACGACCCACCTGCACTAAAATATTCTTTAAAACTGTAGTGGCCTGCTGGGCGGGAAACTTATAAGCCACGGCCCAGCGCGGGCTCTTTAAGGTAGAACCCAGCCGTTTCTCCTGAAGGATATTATTGATCTTAACCACTACGCCGTCAATATTATACGGTAATTTTTTTCTTTTTTCCTGCCAGGCCTGGCAATAATCGATAACTTTTTTTAGATCGCCGCAGAGCTGTGAGTGGGAATTAGTGCGTATGCCCCAGGCTTTCAGGGAATTCAAGAAATCCCAGTGACTAATGATATCTATGCCTTTATATTCACCCAGGGAATGGGCAAAAAAACTCATTCTTCTTTTAGCCACTATACCGGTATCCAGCAATTTCAGGGAGCCGCTGGTAGCATTACGGGGGTTGGCGAACAATACCTCCTGCGCATTCTTCCTTTCCTGATTCAGATTCAGAAAATCTTCCTTATCCATATACACTTCTCCGCGGATCTCGATGAAATCCGGGATATTCTTACCTAACATCACCAGCGGTATAGCGCGGATAGTCTTAATATTCTGGGTTATATCTTCCCCACTCTCCCCATCGCCGCGCGTAGCAGCTGCGTTTAACTTACCTTGAACATAAGTAATATTGACGCTTACGCCGTCTATTTTTAACTCTGCCACAAATTCGACTTTTCCCCCTCTCAACCCTTTATCTACGCGGTTAGCCCACTCTTCTAACTCTGAAAGCGAGTAAGTGTTATCCAAAGAAAGCATCTTCTGTCTATGCTTTATACTCTTAAAGCTCTCTGAGATTCCTGCGCTCAGCCGCGCTGTCGGAGAATCGTCTCTACGAAACTGAGGGTACTTCTCTTCGAGATCCTTGAGTTCCCGCATTAAGAGATCATACTCCTTATCCGCAATCTCCGGCTGGCTCAAGACATAATAGTTGTAATCATGGTTGCGGATTTGCTTTATTAATTCTTCAATTCTCTCTTTGATTTTTATAGACATCGGCTGGATTCTTTTTAAAATTTTACCGTAAAGTCGCTGAATTCGCCAGTCGCCTGCTGCCAGTTAATCCGCGTATCTCTTATATATAAGGAGAAATACTCATTGATCTGGGATAGAAATTTATGAAGGGATTCTTCTTTGGCCTCAGCGACTAATTCGACTCTGGAATCTTTGAGATTTTTTACCCATCCGGTAACCTGGAGATTCCTGGCTATTTCAATAACCGTAAAACGAAATCCTACGCCCTGCACCCTGCCGCTAAAATAGGCATGGATTTGCTTCTTCATGGCAGACAATCAGTTACAAGACCCGGTCTTACAAGATGGTCGGGGCGGACAGACTTGAACTGTCGACCTCAGCGTCCCGAACGCTGCGCTCTAGCCAAACTGAGCCACGCCCCGTTTTTGCATATTTTCTACCGCTATCAAAAACGGCACCAACTGCTAAATCAAAGTAATTTGCTACCTGCTGTTGTGGCGAATCCCGCCAAGTTTTGTAGCGGAGAACAGCTCCCGATACTAACAGCTAATTTGATTAGTATAACAGAAATTCTAGGGATTAGCAACGGTTTGCTTAATCCTTCTTGATCAAGATATCGAATTCAATATTGACTTTATCCGAAGGACCTTTAAAACCGAGGGTAGTATTTTTAAGTGTGTGCGGAATAATATAAACAGCGAAGGTGTCGGATCTCCTGCGTGCTATGGTCAGGCTCACCCCATCTACGGCAATCGAGCCTTTCTGCAAACAAAATTTCCTGAACTCGGCAGGAACAGCTATCTCAAACCCAAAATTACCATTAAAATAATGTTTCTTACGGATATTGCCCAGGCAATCAACATGGCCAGTAACAAAATGGCCGGATAAACGGTCCCCCAGCTTTAGGCCCCTCTCCAGGTTAACCTTATCCGTAATCCTCAACCTACCTAAGTTGGTTATCTTCAGCGTCTCCGGCATAACCTCAAAACTTAAAGACTGCGCATCCTTATTAACCACGGTAAGGCAGGCGCCATTTACGGAAATACTATCACCGGTCTTAACATCTTGGTGAATCAATGTTGCGTTGACTGCCAGGATAGTGTTATTTCCCTTCCGGGAAATCCTGCTCACATAGCCTAATTCTTCGATAATCCCGCTAAACATATCCTTCAATCAAGAAGTCTTCCCCGATACGCTTTAAAGTTACTCCCCTTAACTTGACCGCTTTATCAATGCGCTCAATGCCCTTACCCATTACCGAGCTGATCGCTTCTTTACCTCCGATAATCTTAGGGCTGATAAAAAACATGATCTTATCTACTAACCCTTCGTCAAATAAAGACCCGATTAACGTGCCTCCTCCCTCTACCAGGATATTAGTAATCTCAAGCTGCGTCAGTTTTTTCATCATATCGCGCAAGCTTACCTGGCCGGACTTTTCCTTTACTTCCAATATCTTGGACTTTTGCGCCAAGACATCCCTGTTCTTGGTAGCCTGCCCGGGGGCTATAGGTAAAGTAGCAATAATGACCTTGCTGTTACGGAAAAATATATTCGCCTCCGGAGAGATGCTTAATTGACTATCCACGATAATCTTTGCCGGGTGTTTCTTGGAAAACCAAGCCTCTAACTTAGGGTCATCTCTTAAGACTGTGTTAACGCCCACCATAACCGCATCGTAATCCTGGCGCAGGCGATGTGCGTATAAACGTGATTTATCCGAGGTGATCCACTTGGAATCACCTCTCTTGGTAGCTATCCTTCCGTCCAGAGATTCCGCAACCTTTACCGTAACAAAAGGCAGCCTTCTGGTAATATATTTAATAAAGACCTCATTCAGCTTCTTTAACCTATCCTCTAAAAAACCGACCCGCACCTTAACCCTATGCTGTCTGAGTATGCTTATACCTTTACCGTTATTCAAGGGGTTGGGGTCGATCATCCCCACTACGACTTCTTTTACCTGGCTCTTGATAATCCTATCCACGCAAGGAGGAGTCTTGCCAAAATGCGCGCAAGGCTCAAGCGTAACATACAAAGTAGCTCCTTTTGCCCTCAGCCCTGCCTCATCTAAAGCAATCACCTCAGCATGATTAGACCCCGCCTTTTCGTGATAACCCTTGCCAAGGATCCGGTTGTTTTTCACAACTAGAGCGCCGACCATCGGGTTAGGAGAGGTCTTACCTCTGGCTTTCTGCGCCAGGCCTAAGGCTATTCCCATAAAATATTCTTGCTGCTTCTGATTCATAATTTTTTTTGGGCCTTTCTCAGCGTATCTAGCAAACAGTAAGGAACCTTCATGCACCCCATCTTAACCACAGGTTTACCATTGCCATGAAAATCTGAACCGCCGCTAACAAGAAGGTTATTCTCCCTGGCCAGGTTAAGATAAAAATTAGTCATCGCCTGCGAATGTTCCGGATAATATGCCTCTAAACCCATTAATCCGTCTTCAATCAATTTCAAAAGTACTGCATCATTATTTAAGGTATAAGGATGCGCCAAAACTGGTACGCCGCCTGTCTCTTTGATTAACCTGATTGCCTCTTTAGGCGAGAACTTAAAACCCAGTACATAAGCGGGGCAATTATCTCCGATATATTTCTGAAATGCCTCCTGCAGAGAATTAACCAGGCCCCGCCGGACCATTGCCTGAGCAAGATGCAGCCTCCCTACCACAGAACCGATAGATACAGCAAATATATCCTCCGGGCTTAGGCGTAAACCCAAACCGTTTAACTTCTCAACCATCTCATAAATACGCTTGATGCGATTTTCTCTGAGGATATCTAGTTGCTTAAGCAAATTTTTATTTTCATAATCGATTAAGTAGCCTAAGATATGCACTTCCCGGCCATCATATTCAGCGCTAAGCTCTATCCCCGGCACAACCTCGATATTTGCTTGTCTTGCTGATTCTATACTGCGGCTGATCCCTTCGACAGTATCATGGTCGGTAACCGCAATGGCCGATAAGCCCGAGGCTACTGCTAAGCTAGTCAACTCTTCTGGAGCCAGCGTACCATCGGAAAAACTGGTGTGCAGGTGAAGATCAATAAATTTTCCTCCTGATGAGGGCATGTTCTAATCCTCTGCCTAAACAGCCTTAGCCTGATTTTTCTCTAACTTGATTTTATCTAAGACACCGTTGACAAATTTTCCCGCTTCTGGCCCGGAGTATTTCTTGGCTAGCTCAACGGCCTCGTTAATTGAGACTTTAGGGGGGATATCCTCGCGGAACAAAAGTTCATAACTGGCCAGGCGCAATATATTCCTATCCACAATCGCCATGCGCTTTAATTGCCAGTTAGTGGCGTATTGAGCAACCTTGGAATCAATAGTTTTAAGGTTTATAGATATACCCTTAAGCAGTTCTTCGGTAAACCCCCTGATATCCTGGTTAATATTCTCCTGGCTATGCGACTGCCAGAAATTAGCTAAAGCCAGCTCATGGCTATCCCCGGTTATATCCATCTGATAAAGGACCTGTAAAGCGAATTCCCGCGACTGAGTGCGTTTACGCATAGGGTTTAGTTTATTTTATCTTGGCGAATAAATTGGTCATTTCAATTGCCGAGAGAGCGGCATCCCTGCCTTTATTTCCGTCTTTGGTACCGGCGCGTTCGACTGCCTGTTCAATTGTATCAGCGGTAATCACGCCAAAAATAACCGGTAAGCCGGCATCCTGAGAAACTTTAGCTATACCCTTGGCTACTTCGGCAGCGATGTAATCGAAATGCGGAGTAGCACCCCTAATTACTGTACCCAAGCAAATAAGGGCATCATAGGCTTTTGATTTTGCCAGCTTCTGCGCTACAACGGGGATTTCAAACGCACCCGGAACCCAGGTAACCGCTAAATCTTGATCATCCACCCCGTGCCTTGCCAAAGTATCTACGCATCCGGCGATCAACTCCTTAGTAATAAAGTCGTTGAACCGCGAAGCAACAATTGCGAACTTCTTGCCCTTGGCAATTAAATCACCTTCTATGGTCTTAACCATCCTTACCCTCCTTTTTTAATCAGCCCCGCCAAAAGCAGGACAAATTGGTCCTCCCCGGGAAATATTTTCCCGAAATCGTGCTCTCCTGGCAAAGATAAATCCAGCCATATAACCCATGTCGGCTTGCGCCTCTACAGGTTATGTCTTCGCCTAATCTATATTTAGTTCGTGCCCGAGTTTTTCCTTTTTAGTTTTCAGGTAACGGTAATTAATGGAGTTAACCCCGACCTCTAAAGGGACGCGTTCGACAACTTTTAAACCATATCCCTCCAAACCTACGATCTTACGCGGATTATTGGTCAGTAAACGGATATTTCTTAAGCCCAGATCAACTAATATCTGCGCCCCTATCCCGTAATCCCTTAAATCCGGCTTATGGCCTAAAGCCTCGTTAGCCTCTACGGTATCTAATCCCTGATCCTGGAGATGATAGGCGCGGATTTTATCGACCAACCCGATCCCCCGGCCCTCCTGATTCATGTAGAGAATTACCCCTTGTTTTTTCTCGCCGATAATCTGCATAGCCTTTTTCAATTGCCTTCCGCAATCGCAACGCAGAGAACTAAAAACATCTCCGGTTAAACACTCAGAATGCACCCGCACAAGTACCGGCTCATCCGACCAGGTCCCTGTCGTCAGGGCGATATGATTCTTCCCGGAAACTAAATCACGGTATAGGGCCAATTTATAGGACCCAAACTCAGTAGGCAGGGCAGTATCGGTAATTCTTTCCACTAATTTCTCAGAGCGCCGGCGATATTCGATCAGGCTAGCAATAGAACAAATCTTTAAATCATGCTCTTTGGCAAAAGAAATCAATTGGGGCAATCTAGCCATTGAGCCGTCGTCATTCATAATTTCACAGATAACGCCGGCAGGATAAAGTCCGGCTAATCCCACCAGGTCTACCGTTGCCTCTGTGTGGCCTGCCCTAACCAATACACCCCCGCTAAGCGCCTTAAGAGGGAATACGTGCCCCGGACGAATTAAATCCTCTGGTCTAGACTGCGTATTAATAAGCACCTCGATTGTGCGTGACCGGTCATAAGCAGATATACCCGTGGTTATGCCTTTGGCAGCGTCTACCGAGATCATCCAGGCAGTGGAAAAAGGGTCTTTTTTATTATTATAAGAAACATCTTTTTCCAGCATCGGTTGTAAATCTAAATCCTTTAACCTCTCTTCCTCCATAGGCACACAGATAAGGCCGCGCCCGTATTTAGCCATAAAATTGATAATTTCCGGCTTGGCAAAAGATGCGGCCACAACCAGATCCCCTTCATTCTCGCGGTCCTCATCATCAACTACGACCACCATCGATCCGCTCTTTAAATCCTGGATTATATCCTGTATACTATCGAACATGTCTATCTGCCTGGTTTATTCGTCGCCGTATAACTGCTTCCGGCTGGTAGCTGGGGATTATTACGCTTTGCTTTTATTGAAACTGAATAAAAAAACCCGAAGATGATCTTCGGGTAAGAAATGTACTCGCCATCTTGCCAGGCGAGCCCGTCAGCTTCTGCGGCGGTAATCTTCTTCCATCTGGACTCTTACCATCGGCTCTGGAATTTTATATTCGACTTTGCTGAACTTTAGCCCCTAAGCCTAGTCGAAAGATACCAGATCTGTTCCAACAAAAAAACGCCGGAACTCGCGGGCTCAACCGCCGGTCAGGATTTTCACCTTGCCCCGAAGATATCTAGAGGTATTCTAGCATAAAATCCTATTTTGTCAATAGATTCGTATTTAAAATTATTAATTTTGTGTTATACTTGAGAAAGAAGGCTACAATCATGGTTAAGCTACTGAAATGATCGGCAGGCTCAACAAAGTTAGTATCCGCAGGATGTCCAATATCGCCTTAAAAATACACCGGATCTTGCTGGGAAGAAAAATCAGGGTTGCCGTTGCCGAATCCTGCACCGGCGGCCTGCTTGCTTCTTTACTTACGCGATATCCCGGAAGCTCCCGCTATTTTATTTTAGGCTTGATTACCTATAGTAATCAGTCTAAGGAAAAACTTTTAAAGGTCCCCGCTTCTCTTATCGCCAAAAACGGCGCAGTATCCCAACCAGTAGCGCTTGCTATGGCCAGAAGAGTAAGGATGTTGGCTCAGAGCGACTTTGGCTTAGGGGTAAGCGGGATCGCCGGCCCTAGCCCTACAGGCTCAAGCTGCCAAAAACCCGTAGGTACGGTATTTATCGCAGCGAGCGGCAAAGCTAAAACACTCTCCGGAGAGTTCCATTTTAAAGGTAGCCGTATTCAGATAAAAAGAATGGCGGCCCTTAAATCCTTAGAATTACTAAACCGTTTGCTCTAAATAAATGCGCGCCTTTATCGCTATCGAACTTCCTTACGCAGTCAAAGAGTATCTTGGCCGCTTCCAGAATAAATTAAAAACCAGCGCTTCGGATGTCAAATGGGTTAATCCCGAAAATATCCATTTAACCCTTAAGTTCCTGGGAGAGATCGAAGACAAAACTACGGACGAGATCAAGGAAATCCTGGAGACTGTTTCCTGCCGCAGGCTTGCCTTCTACATACGCCTATCCACATTAGGGGCTTTCCCTAAGATAAATTCCCCCCGGATCATCTGGACAGGAATTGATAAGGGAGCTGATGAAACTAAAGAAATAGCCGCGGAGCTGGAAGAAAGAATCGCTAAAATTGGTATCCCGAAAGAGGATAAGCCATTTTCTGCGCATCTTACAATCGGCAGAACCAGATCGGCTTTTAACCGGGAGAATTTAGCGAAAACGCTGGTTGCTTTGCAAGGCGAAATAATTCAGGATAATATAGAATTCCGCGCTGATAAACTTACCCTCTTTAAAAGCACCCTTACCCCTCAAGGCCCTGTCTACACAATCTTAAAAGAAGCAAACCTTAAGATTAAATGAAGGACTAAATTAGTGTAGATCCCCGCTACCAGATCATCGCTCATTACGCCGATGCCGGAACCCAGTTTCTGTAAGGGCCCTGCCGGATAAGGCTTAAGAGTATCCAGCAGGCGGAAAATAAAGAATGCCAGGATTACTGTCTTGATACCGCAGGGGATAAACAAAAGGCCCAGAAGCATCCCCGTGACCTCGTCGATCACGATATGCTTGCTATCCTTCTGACGCAATATCTTCTCGGCTTCCCCGCTCAATAAAAAGCCCAAAAGCATTAATACTAGAATTAAGACAGAATGCGCGGCAGTATTTCCTCGAATAGCATAAAACAAAAATACGCCCGCCAGGCTACCGAATGTCCCGGGCACAAGCGGCAGATACCCTAAATAGAAAAAGGTAGTAATGATTATAACCGGGAATTTACGCATGAGAAGGATAGCTTAATTAGAATTTGGCGATTATTTTACGGCTTTCCCATAAATAGGATAACCCGGAATAAAGCGTGACTCCGACGGTGATGAGCATAAAGATATATATGCCCTGGTTGGACAACTTTTCCCATTCCGGATTCCAGGTAAAGAAAGTGAGCATGGTCTCTTTAAAAACGATAAAGCCTAATATTACAAATATCACCGCCATCTGGGATACAGTCTTATGTTTTCCGGCTTTAGCGGCGGAGAGGACTTTGCCTTTATTCAAAGCAAACAATCTTACCGAGGTAATGATTATCTCCCGGGAGATAATCAAAACAAACATCCAAGCCTCAATCAACTGCATCTGCACAAAGGCGGCAAAAGCAGCTAAAACCAGAATCTTATCGGCTATGGGATCCATCAGTTTTCCGAAATCAGTGACCATATTCTTTTTCTGGGCAATCCTGCCGTCAAAAAAATCCGATAAAGCGGCAAATATAAAAATAGTTAAACTGACGACCTTTGCCCAAAGGCTGTGCCCGAATAAAAAAAACATAAAAACAAAGGTAAGGATAATCCTTAGCATTGTCAATTTATTGGCAATATTCACTTATGGCCTTCCTTTCTTAATTATGACCCTCTTGGTTTTTTTAGCTTAAGGCGCTCCTCAAGCGAATCCTCCGGCTTATCCTAAGGCATTACCTACCAGGTCGTACTCCAGGGTATCCTCTATTCTCACTTTCACAAACTCCCCTGCTTTCAATTCGCTCTTGGATCTAACGTAAACCAAACCATCGACCTCAGGGGCATCATATTGACTGCGGCCTAAGTATCCGTCTTTTTCTTTTTCATCGATCAGCACCTCTATAGTCTTACCCAGAAATCCCTGATTAATTTCACGGGATATTGCTTGCTGCTCTGTCATAATCCTTTCCAGGCGCTGGATCTTGATTCTTCGGGGAATTTGTTTTTTATAATTTGCTGCCGGTGTACCTTCTTCAGGCGAATAGATAAACGCACCCAGGCGCTCAAACCTGGCCTCTTGGATAAATTTAACCAGCTGCCGGAACTGGGCTTCCGTCTCCGAAGGAAACCCGACAATCAGGGAAGTGCGTATCGCCGCTTGCGGGATATTCTTCCTGATCTTATCGATCAACTTCAAGATCTCCTTACTAGTGGTGTGCCTATTCATCAGTTTTAATATACGGTCATTGATATGCTGAACAGGAAGATCGATATACTTGCAAATCCGAGGCTCATCTCTAATCAGAGACAGTAAATCGTCATTTACCCGGTTAGGATAGGCATAAAGCAACCTGATCCAGCCGATATTCTGCGATTTTTTAATGATTTGGCTTAAAAGCCGGGGTAACCCGATAGCCCCATATAAATCTAGACCGTAACCAGTAATATCCTGCCCGATAATATTCAATTCTGCGATCTTCTGGCGATTAAATTTTTCTACTTTTTTCAGTAAAGATTCTCTATCCAGGCTGGCAAACTTCCCTTTAATACGGCAGATAACGCAAAAACTACAGGCATTAACGCAGCCTTCGCAGATTTTCAGATAGCGGTAATGTTTAGGGGTCAAAGAAACCAGCGAAGAATCATGGTTTAAAGAAATCCTGCCGCAAAAGGCGTCTATCTCCGGTAATTCTTTTACAAGGTAATCTTGATAACGCTGGGGCAGGCAACCGCAGACAATGACTTTCTTGAGTTTCCCCTCTTTCTTGAGTTGAATCAAATCCAAGATAGCATCGACGGATTCCCGCTTGGCATCTTCGATAAAGGCGCAGGTATTAACAATACCGATATCCGCTTTATCCAGATCCACCAGCGGATACCCCTTGGCTTTAAGCCGGCCTAAGATGCTTTCCGAATCTACGAGGTTACGCGGGCAACCGAGGCTAAGTATCCCTACCTTATCTTTTTTGCTTAAAGAGCGGTTACCACAAGACGAATCGGGTTGCCGGAGGGATAAAGCAAACTTAACCTTAGGGATCATCTTCGGATATCGATTAGCCCTTCTTTATTGACCAAGGCATTTTTGATAGCCTGATTTCTTCTGCCTAAGGAGGGAATAGGTTTATTGTTTACTTCCAGATCTACGGCTGCGGCATTATTTAAGGAAAATTCGATTTTTTCCTTAGCCTGCCAAGTTTCTGTCTTCCCTTTTTTCAACACATTCCGCCCGATAAATTTACCGTCAGCTTTTACCTGGACCCAACAATCCTCTTTGGCGTGTATGCTTAATTTAACCCCGCTGGTAGCGATTTTTTTAGCCGAGGTGGTAATATCTTGATTCTTCGACTTAGCCTTTAACGGTAACTGAGCTCGTGCCTTTACTATAAGGGCTTCCTTAACCCCTTTCTTTTCGGGAAGTAAAATTGACGGTTTAGCTGCCCCGGTCCCCGGAGCATGTCGCAAAATAATACTTCTGCCTAAATAAAAAATTACTACCAATAGAACTAATCCCGCGACCACAAAAGAGAAAACCTTTATATTTATTTTTGGCTTAAGCGCGCTTAAGTTAAACGAAGGCCCCTTAAGTAAGGAGAAAGCCTCTGGTTTATCCGGGAGGGATTTTTTTACTACTATATCCGACTTGGAAATACCAAGGAGCTCACTGGTATTCAACCCCAGGAAATTGCCGTAAATTTTCAGGAATCCCTTAATATATACCGGGCTAAAATTAACCAAGCTATCCTCTTCGATTGATTTAAGGATATTCAGGTGGATCTTGGTTTTTTTATGGACTTCTTCCAGACTTAAGCCTTTTTCTAAACGGATCCTTTTTAATTTTGCGCCTGCGGATTCCATAATTAACTGTTATCTCCCTGGATAATCTCTTTTTCTAACCACGCCTGACGATCTACTAATATCCGGCGCGGCTTACTTCCCTCAAAAGGGCCTACCAGGCCTTCCTGCTCCATGGTATCGATAATCCGGGCTGCCCGCGTATAGCCCAGACGCATACGCCTCTGTAATATTGATACCGAAGCCTGATTACCCTCCATAATAATCTTTACTGCCTCATCATAAAGTTCATCCTTCTGGCCGTTAGCAATCACTGACTTCTCCTGCTCTTTAAGTATATCTTCGTCGAAGACCGGCTCAGCCTGTGATTTAATAAAATCTACTACCTTCTCGATCTCTTTGTCGGTTACCAGGGTCCCCTGGATGCGGATTAACTTTGATTCCCCGGGCCGCAAAAATAACATATCCCCTTTTCCCAATAGCTTATCCGCTCCATTCATGTCTAATACCGTGCGCGAATCCACCTTGGAAGCAACCTTAAAGGATACGCGTGCCGGTAGGTTGGCTTTAATCACCCCGGTAATCACGTCTACCGATGGCCTCTGCGTAGCAAGGATCAGGTGTATACCTACAGCCCGGGAAAGCTGGGCCAGGCGCGTAATCGTGCTCTCGATCTGGTCGCGCGCCACGCTCATCAAATCCGCGAACTCGTCAATGATCACCACAATATAAGGGATACTCTCCTGTTTTTCATTGTAGGAATCTATATTTCTTGCTCCGACTTTGGCAAGGAGGCGATAACGCTCCTCCATCTCATTGACGACCCAGCCTAAAGCCAATGATGCTTTCTTGGCATCATTGACTACAGGGCACAAAAGATGCGGCAAGCCATTAAAAGGAGCCAGCTCTACCATCTTGGGGTCAATCATTAAAAATTTAAGCTCATTCGGCGTGGCCCTAAAAAGCATGGAAAGGATTAGGGAATTAACACAAACAGTTTTACCTGCGCCAGTAGTCCCGGCGATCAATAGATGTGGCATATCATCAAGAGAGGCAACCACCGGCTGGCCAGCGATATCTTTACCTAGAGAAAGGGTTAGTTTTGATTCAGGGTCCTTAAATTCTTTGGATGCCAATACCTCCTTTAAATAAACTAGGCTGCTTTGGGTATTAGGCACCTCTACTCCTACCCTACCCTTGCCGGGGATAGGAGCGATAATCCTCACCGATTGCGCTTTCATAGCTAAAGCGATATCATCGCTTAAAGCCACGATGCGGTTCAGTTTTACCCCGGGCGCAGGCTCAAGCTCATAACGGGTGATTACCGGACCGCGCTCAATATCAGTTACTTTAACCGAGATAGCAAAATCTCCTAAAGTGTCTTCCAGAATCCTGGCATTAGCTTCCAGATCCTCCTTGATCTGCCTTGCCTCCAAGGGAGGGGGAGATTCTAATAAATCTAATGATGGCAAATGATAATCACCGATCTTCAATTCCTGCGCTTTTACCTTTGGCTCAGCGGTTAATACCTTGGGCTTGATTTGGATATTGGGCTTACTAGGCGTATCTGTCTTAGCCAGTTGCGGATCAGATGCTATAACCTTAGGCTTTATGGCAATCCCTGACTGAGCTTCTTCCTTCTTAGAAAAAGCGGGTTTAATAGTTAAAGATTTAGCGGGCCACTTAAAAATAGAGATATGCTTTAAAGCAGCTTTAATCCTTTTTAATCCATCTGAGAATAAAGAAGATATCAAGACCTCAACTACCAGGGCAAACGAAAGAATGATTAAGGTGAGAAAAATAATGTAGGCGCCTAAACGACCGAAATAGGCGCTGACAAAATTAGCGGTCGTAAATCCCAAGAAACCTGCCCGGGAGAAAATGATTGCTTCGTTCTGGAAACTAAATAAACCGATCAGGGAGCTAAGCGACACCAATAACACTAACATCCCCAGGATCTTAGGGAGGCGTAAATCCAGCCTTTGTTGCTGGAATAACCTTACCCCAAAAGATAAGATAATCAAAGGAATGAGATAACTTGACCAACCGAACAGGAAAACCAATAAACCGGCCAGGTATGCCCCGAAGGTCCGGATGAAATTCCTGGGTGGCACGTTGGGATGGGAGGTATAGAAAGGAAGGTCAAAAGGAGTAAAAGAGATCAGGCTGGCTAAGACAATAAGAGCTATAGCCACTAAAATAACGCCCTTGACCTCATTTAATCTTCTTTCTCTCACACTTAGTTACTTGACTCTGCCTGTTTTTTGCTTAAATTGATCCTGCCCAATTCGTCTATACCGATCACTTTAACCTTAATCTCATCTCCGAGTTTAACTACGCTCTCTACTTCTTTGACAAAATTATCGGCTAATTCGGAGATATGCACTAACCCCTCCTTGCCCGGGGCTATTTCGCAAAAGGCGCCAAAGGGCATAATCCTTTTTACCTTACCTATATATATCCGGTTGACTTCAATGTCGTCAGTTATTGCCCTGATCATATTGATCGCGGCCTGAGATTTGGCCGGTTCATTGGAAGCAACAAAAACGCTGCCGTCATCCTTAATATCAATACTGGCACCAGTGGTGGCAATAATCTTTTTAATTGTTTTACCTCCTGGGCCGATAAGCCCACCGATCTTTTCCGGATTAACCTTGAGGATCTCTATGCGCGGGGCATAAGATGATAATTCCTGGCGCGGAGCAGAAAGCGCACCCTGCATCTTTTGAAGAATCAGATCCCTTGCCTCTTTTGACTGCAGAAGGCATCTCTTAAGCAGCTCCAAATCAATCCCATCTATCTTGAGATCTAACTGAACGGCAGTCACCCCGCTTGTAGTACCGGCGACTTTAAAATCCATATCACCGAAATGATCCTCCAGCCCAGTGATATCAGTTAAAACTAACGCCTTATCCCCTTCTTTAATCAAACCCAAGGCTACGCCGGCAACCGCGCCTTTTATCGGCACTCCTGCATCCATTAGGGAGAGGGTCGCTGCGCAAACTGTAGCCATGCTCGAGGAGCCGTTAGATTCTAAAATCTCAGAAACTACCCTGATAGTATAAGGAAATTTATCTTTAAGGGGTATCACTGCCGAAAGCGCCCTCTCAGCCAAGGCACCGTGTCCAATCTCCCGCCTGCCTGGACCGCGCACCGGGGCAGTTTCCCCTACGCTGAAAGGAGGAAAGCTGTAATGCAACATAAAAGATTTGAATTTTTCCCCTTCCAAGGCCTCAATCATCTGTTCATCTTCCCCCGTGCCCAAAGTAGTAACTGCCAGACTCTGAGTCTGACCGCGGGTGAAAAGGCTTGAACCATGCGTCCTCGGCAATACGGAAACCTCGGAACTGATTGTTCTGACCTCTTTAAATCCCCGGCCATCAATGCGTAGATTTTCATTTAATATTTTGCTCCTTACCTCTTTCTTCTCTACTTCTACTAAAGCCATCTTGATATCTACGGCTGAATATCCTTCAGGGGTGAGCCCAGCTTCTAATTCCCTATATAAAGAATCGACCTCCTCTTCGCGCTCTTCTTTCTTGCTTAACTTATATACCTTCTGTAGCCTTTCTTTAGCCAAACTCTCAACCTTGCCTTGCAGTGCGGGATCTATTTTTTTAAACTCTATATCCGCTTTAGTTTTACCGTATTGACGGCTGAACTCTCCCTGGGTATGTAATATGCTCTTTAGATTATCAAATCCGAATTCTACTGCATCTAAAAATATCTCTTCGGATACTTCTTTGGCCTTTGACTCAAGCATTACTACCCCCCGGGTATTGGCTACGACAATAAGATCTAATTCCGTATTTTCCAATTCCGCATAGGTAGGATTAAGAATAAATTCGTTGTTTATTCTGCCTACGCGGCAACAGGCCAAAGGGCCCAAAAAGGGTATATCCGAAATTGATAACGCGCAAGAAGCGCCGATTACCGCCAATACATCGGGGTCATTCTCTCCGTCACTGGATAAAACAATCGCCATTATCTGGACTTCATTAAAAAGCCCCTTAGGAAAGAGGGGCCTTATCGGCCGGTCAATCAACCTGGCAGTAAGGATCTCGCTTTCTGAAGGCCTACCCTCTCTCTTGAAGAACCCTCCGGGTATTCTTCCTGCGGCATAGGTTTTTTCTTGGTACTCTACGGTCAAAGGAAAGAAATCCTGGCCTTCCCTGGGCTGTTTAGACATACAGGCAGTAACCAAAACCACCGTACCGCCGTACTGCACTGTAACTGAACCATTCGCCTGTTTGGCGATCTTGCCGGTATCTAAAATTAAATCATTTCTACCGAATTTAACCTTAAGCATTCTTTCTCCTCTATTATTTAATTCTTAGGATATAAGTGGGGACTTTTATTTTCTCAAGTTAAGCTTCTCTAACACCGCTTCGTATTTCTTGATATCCTTTTTTTTAAGGTAGCTCAAGAGCCGACGGCGTCTTCCTACTAAAGAGAGAAGCCCTCTGCGGGAACTAAAATCTTTCTTGAAATGCTTGAAGTGATCTCCTAAGATATTAATTCTCTCGGTTAGAATTGCAATCTGTACTTCTGCCGATCCGGTATCGCGGGTATGAACCTTAAAATTGTCAATCAGTTCTTTCTTCTTTTCTTTTACTAAAACCAATCTTATTCACCTCCATTCGCTTGTGAGGTATTATACTTTAATTTAGAGCGTAAGTCAATCTTTTAACAAAAGTTTTTACAATCTTTTTTATACGGATACGCATGGATGAAGAAACAGAAAAGCGCGGATATTGAGAAAGTAATCTGCGGGAATTCATTTATTATATTGCTTACTTACTGTTTTCTTCCACGAACTGCTTGATCTCCTCCAAATTCTCCAGTATCAGCTTAGCTTTATTTAAGCCGAAAGAAAAAGGATACTTATCCTCTTCGTTCCTCCTGATGATAAGCACCGGCTTGCCTTTATATTCGCTTTTTTCTACCATTGATCCCCCTTTCTATTCCTCGATTGCGCGCAGCGGCCTGCGTAGAAGCTTCTTCTGGGCATGCGCGCGTTTATCCTGCAATACCAGCAATTTTGCTTTTTTTGATCGCGGCCGTTTTTGCCTGCGTAATTTTGCTTTGAGTTGTTTTTCTTCATTCAGGATGGAAAGAGAAAGCTCCCTGACCTTCCTGGACAAAAGTTGCCTGGCAATATAACGATTTAAAACCTGGGAACGCTCGCGCTGACATTTAACCTCTATGCCCGTAGGGATATGTTTTAGATACACGCAAGTAGCAGTCTTATTTACATTTTGCCCTCCCGGGCCGCTAGAACGCACAAACTTCTCGATAATCTCCGATTCAGGAATACCTAAATCTGACATCCCCTTTGGCAGTGCTCTAACTTTATCCATACTAATCCTGGCTCCGGATATAATCTATCCCTACCTGATCATCGCTGACTGACAAATCTGATTATAGGCACAATAAGTACAGGACATATACTGCGGGGTAGCGTTAAAAATACGCTTGCGTATACCCGAAGCAGCTTCCCTGATCTTATCTTTTACCTTGTCTAAGTCCCGCTCTTGTTTGTGCGCGCTTCCGATTAAGCCGGACTCTAAAAAATACAACTCCACCCTCACCGGCAACTTCCCGAAAATCTGCTTATAGGCCAAGGCGTAAATAGCCAACTGCAGGCTTTCCTTAGCGCGCTTATCGGCATCTGACTGTTTATTTAACTCCGAGGTTTTAAAATCCATAATCACAGCTTCATCTTTTTCTAAGTCTATCCGGTCGAAACGCCCGGCTATTTTATTATTTTCAAAAATAAAGGAGAAGGATTTCTCAATATAAAGCGGAGAAGAGTTACGTTCCTGCTCCTTGGCATAGAAACGGACCAACGCCTCTTGGCCGATCTTAAAACGCGCCTCTTGATGCCTCTGGCTCAAAAAACCCTGCGGGTCAAAACTCTCCTTGAAGGCATTTAGGAGGTCCGCGAGTTGCCACTCTTTTTTTGCCATTTTAGACTGGAAATACTTAGTCACCGCATCATGCATTGCCCTTCCATAAATAATAGTATGGTGCTCCATGATCGGGACGCGTAATGTATGCACATACTGATATTTTAAAGGACAGCTCAGGTAGTCATCTATCTTGTAAAAGCTCAGGTTCAGGATTCCTCCCTCCGAAATCTCAGCAGAACGCTTTTTTACTGCGTCTTTTCCCGGAGCAAAGCGCTGGATGGTCTCTAAGGCGCTCGTTTTTTTCCTTTGCTCACCTTTTACTTTCTCCCCTAAAGCCTCAATAACAAACTGACTGACTCGACGCAGCCGTAATCCGCCGTAATCAACCGCTGAGGTAAAATACAGCTCCTCTTTTGCCCGCGTCATCCCTACATAAAATAGGCGCCGCTCCTCCTGTAAGTGAAAGTCACCTTCAGGCAGTATTTCCTTAATCAGCTTATCGGGTAACTCGATAGGCTGTCTTCGTCGCCTAACCGGGAAGCGGCCGTCCACCAAAGTAACCAAAAAGACCACGCGGAACTCTAAACCCTTGGCCTTATGGATAGTCAGTACATTCACCATATCGCTATCAAGATCCTGCTCCGCAGTTTCGGGGTCATCCCCGGCTTCAATCAGGAGGTCTAAGTAATTGACATAATTGATCACCCGGTCTTCCTTAGCTACCAGCTCAAAATCCCGGACAATACTGAAAAATTTAGCGATATTCTGAATCTTGGCTTCATTTTCCAGATTGATATTCTGGGTGAGCTTCTTCAAATAACCGGTTTCGGTAAGAAAACTATATAGCAGCCTGCCGGTTGTTTCTTGACGGGAAAACTTAAGGAATTTTTCCAGGTCAGCTAGGATAGTAGATAATTTCTGGCGCGCCAAACCGCTGACTTGCGCTAAATCCGGAATACTTTCCAAATTTTTAAATACCAGATAGAGCGGGGTATTCCTCCTTTTGGAATAATGCATGCATGCGCTTAGATCTTCCAGCGGGAAGCCGTAAACCTCCGAACTCACCAGATAATATAAACTCAGGGAATCCGCGCAATCAGCCACAACCCGCAAAAAGCTAATACAGAGCTTTACCTCCTGGCGCAAGTAAAGCCCCTGATTACCGCTGAACTGCCAGGGGATACCCTGCATATTCAACGCCTGCAGATAAGGCTGGGCATCGGAATTAGAGCGCACGAGAATTGCAAAATCCTTATAAACAAAATTACCATCCCTGACCTTGTCTTTGATAGTTTGCGCTACCCAGTCTGACTCGCCGGAATTATTACGGAACTGCCGATAGACCGGAGACCGGCCCTCAGCGCTTGAAGCTACAAGTTTTTTATCTATTCCGGCTTTCACCTCAAAACGCTCGGGATTATTATTCTGTATAAGCTTATAAGCGCAATCCAGTATAGCCTGACCGGAACGGTAATTACGGATCAGGCTTATCTTTTCGCTATCCTTAAAAGTATCCATAAAATTTAGGACATTACTATAGGCTGCGCCCCGCCAGCGGTAGATACACTGATCGTCATCGGCGACAACGGTAACATTCTTACGCTTTTCGGCTAACAATTTTACCATCTGGAATTGGGCGAAATTAGTATCCTGAAATTCATCGACTAGGATGTATTTAAACTGTTCCTCGTATCTACGTAAGACTAAAGGATGTTCCCTTAAAAGTTTTAGTGCCAGATAGAACTGATTAGCGAAATCAACCCCACCGTATTTAGCTAAAAGCTCCAGGTATCTGGCATAGGCAGAGGCTATCTCCATCTCTCTGAGCGCTTCCTCTGCTTGGGCGCGCTCCTGAGGGTTTTCCTTTGCTTTTAAACTTAATTCCTGGGCATAGTTAAGGTACTCCTGCGCAGAGATATCCTCATCTCTGGCCCGGCAGAATACGGAAATCAGGGATTCGATAAACCGCCTGGGATCGGATAATGGACGATAATAATTGAGGTCGAATTCAAAAAGATGCTCGCGGAAGAACACCGCGGCATCCGGGCGAGTCAAAATTTTAAAATCAGGATCCAATCCAGCCACTAGGGCATTCTCTCTTAAGAGCCGGTCGCCAAAGGCATGGAAGGTAGAAATCCAGATATCGGTATAACCGTAAGGCACCAGTAAATCTACCCTGCTGAGCATCTCCAGGGCTGCCTTATCAGTAAAAGTAAGCGCTAATATCTCATTGGTCTTAGCCAGGCCGCTTGATAAAAGCCAGGCAATCCTGCGGCTGATCACGGTAGTCTTACCTGTGCCGGCTCCGGCAATAATAAGAAGCGGCCCTTGGCCGTAAGTAACAGCGGCTAACTGCTCTTTGTTAAGCCCATCCAAGATATTATCCATAGTCGTTAGTTTCATAGGCCGCGCTTTAGCGAGCCTCCCATATTTTACCTTGACAATGACCTATTTTCAAGTATACTTTAATCCCTAACAGAATAGAGGTGATCGATATGTTTAAGAAGTGTGTTATTTGTGGAAAAAACGAAGTCTCGGGAAGTATTATTGTCCGAAAAGGTCTGGCTAAGAAAAAAGGCGGTACCGGTAAAAAGATCAGCCGTGTCTCTAAGCGCACCTTTTTCGCTAATTTACAAAAGATGCGTATTATTATCGATAATCATCCGCAAAAGGCTTACGTTTGTACTAAATGCATTAAAAAGGGGCGAGTGCAAAAAGCCTGATCCTTCTTATTTAAAAAATATTTCCCTGGCTTCCAAAATAATGCTAGAGGCCCCCTGCCAGTTATCCATCCTCGGGCTATAAACTAGATCAAAAGAAGCAGAATCAACTAGGTTATCTAAAAAACTTCCCATGCGAAATCCGATTGCCTGATAGGTAAAAATACCATCAGTAATCCAGAACTTCAGGGTATCTTTCCCCAACAGGCGCGGCTGGCCTTTTAACTTCAAGCCCCTGGTATAAAACATCGGCTCGGGATTACCCGTGCCAAAAGGTTCTAAGTTTTCCAGCTGCCTGACCAATACCTCATCTATATCAGAAAGCCTTATCTCCATATCTATATCAATACTGGGTAATAAATCTTCCAGATGCAGCCTCTGGCGGGCCAGGTGATTGATACTCTTGCGAAATTCGTCGATATTTTCTTTGCTCAGCACCAGCCCCGCGGCATGACTGTGGCCGCCGAAGCTTTCCAGTAAATCCTGGCAATCCTTCAACGCATTAAATAAATGGAAACTCTTGATGGAGCGTCCGGAACCCTTGCAGAGTTTATCGGTAATAGAAATAACGATCGCCGGACGGTAAAATCTATCCGCTAATTTAGAAGCGATGATCCCTAATACTCCCTGATGCCAATCTTCTTTAGCAATGACGATAATCTTATGCTCTTTAAAATTAATCTCGCGGTCAATTAAGTCCTGTGCCTCTTCCATAATCCTGCTTTCTACCTTCTGACGCTGGCGATTATGCCCTTCGACAATCCTGGCCAGTCTCTGGGCATCATCCTCCTCTTGGGCTAACAAAAGGCTTAAAGAAGTCTCCGCCGTATCCATGCGGCCGCTGGCATTCAAACGCGGACCCAGTATAAAATTAACAAAGGTAGAAGTAATTTTTTTATCTTCGATCCCGTTATTCTCCATCAACACCCTCAGGCCAACACGTTTGGTTTTAGAAAGCCTGGCAAGCCCCTCTTTGGCAATCACGCGGTTCTCTCCGATTAAAGGCACAACATCGGCAATCGTACCTAAAGAAACCAGGTCCAGTTCTTCAAAAAGGTTCTCCTTATTTATCGCCTGACATACTTTATAGGCAACCCCTACTCCGGCTAAATCCTTATATCTATATCCCGATTCTTTGATCTTTGGGTTAATGATACTGGAAGCAGGCGGTAATTCCTTGCCAGCGGGTTCGTGGTGGTCGGTGATAATCACCTCTATACCGTGTTGCCTCAGTTCTTTGACTTGCTCTTGATTACTTGTTCCGCAATCAGCAGTAATCAAAAGTTTGACCTTATTCTCCTGGGCAAGCCGCAGTATGTTTTTACTCAAACCATAACCTTCCTTGGTACGGTGCGGTAGCTGATGTACTGTTTCAATTCCTATCCGACTAAGCACTTGCTTAAATAGCGCTAAAGAAGTCAAGCCATCTACGTCATAGTCGCCGAAAAGCATCACCTTTTCTTTATTTTGAGCTGCTTTCTTAATTAACTGCACTGCCCGGGGCATCTGGACAAACAAATAAGGATCCAAGAGCTGGTCCGGATTTACCCTTAAAAATTCCTCTGCCTCCTGCAAGCTACTTATACCGCGGTTAAGTAACACCTGGCTGACAATCTTAGATATACCCAACTCCTGGCTGAAACTATTCTGAAGCCGGATATCTAACGAAGCAATCTTTAATATCTTATGACTGTGCATATTTACATCTTATCAGGCTGGGAAACGCCAAGCAAGCTTAAACCAGCAGCAAGCAGGCTTTGCGTGGCTTGCACCAAAACTAATCTCGCTTGGCTAAGTTGCGGATCTTGGTTTAATACTCGATGTCGATCATAGAACCTATGGAAGGCCTCTGAAAGTTCCTGCAGATAAACAGTAATCATATAGGGGTCCAGGGTCTGAATGCAGATATCGATAATATAAGAAAACTGCAGCAGTTTCTTTATCAAATCCATCTCTTCCTTTTCTTTTAAAACCTCCAAATCTAAGTCCCCTGGCTTGACCCTAGCGGCAGCTTGACGCAGGATGCTGCAGATACGGGCATGAGCATACTGTACATAATAAACCGGATTTTCCGCAGTCTGCTTCTTAGCGATATCTAAATCAAAATCCAAATGGCTTGCGGTATGGCGCATCAGAAAAAAGAAACGCGAGGCATCAGGCCCTACCTCATCGAGGATCTCCCTGAGAGTTATATACTGGCCCTTACGCGTAGACATCTGGATTGGTTTTCCGTCTCTAAAAATCGTTGCTAGCTGCACAATGACTATCGAGAGGGATTTAGGATCCTCTCCTAAGGCAGCTACCGCAGCCTTAAGCCGATTTATATAACCGTGGTGATCAGGACCCCAGAGATTAATCAGCCAGGAAAAGCCTCTTTTATATTTATCCTGATGATAAGCTATATCCGGCGCAAGATAGGTATAGGAACCGTCGCTTTTGATTACCACCCTGTCTTTGTCATCGCCGAATTGTCTAGATTTAAACCAGGAAGCCCCTCCTTCTTCATATAAGAAGCCTTTTTCTTTGAGCAATCCCAAGGACTCCTTGATTTTACCGCTCTTACCTAGCTCTTTCTGGCTATACCAGCAATCAAACCTCACCCCGAAATCGTCTAGTTCTTTTTTAATAATTTCCACTATATAATCTACGGCAAAGTCTCCCAGGGAATCGGATTTGACCTTTTCTTTTTGCGCCTGGCGGGCAATACTATAAATGTAGTCGCCTTGATAATAATTATCGGGAAAATCTATTTTTTCTCCGTTTAGCTCATTCAACCTCGACTGCACAGATTTACCGAGCAGGGTAATCTGATTACCCTCATCATTAAGGTAATATTCTCTTTTTACTTTAAACCCTGAAAAATTAAAAATGTTTGCCAGGACATCCCCTACTACTGCTTGCCTGGCATGGGCAACCGAAAGGGGTCCGGTAGGGTTAGCGCTTACAAACTCAATAACAACCTTCCTGCTAGATCCGATATCCGATTTCAGATAATCGCTACCCTGCTTAACTATGCCCTTGAGCTGTTCGTAAAAATAACTCTCCTTGAAATAAAAATTAATGAATCCGGGGCCATCTATCTTGACCTCTTTAAAAGAATCCTCCGAGGGGCTATCGCTTAAATATTTCCTTAATTCTATCAAAATAGCGGCAGCTATTTCTAGGGGCGGCCGCTTGATTTTCCGGCTTAACCTGAGGGCAATATTAGTGGATAGATCGCCAAAGCGGGAATCAGAAGGAAGATCCAGATAGATACCCTCGCTAATACCTTCCTGCAGATTTAAAGATTCCAAACACTTAGTTATTATTGTGATTAGTGATTCCTGGAGATTTTTTTGCATTTTAGCTTTTTAAACAACCGGGCGGCAATTTCTTAAAACCGAGAGGAATACTTAATGGGGAGAAGATGCTGAGCCGGCGTATTGTCTTTTGGGGATCCGCACCTTCTTAGCGTCAGACCATAAACGCTCCAAAGAATAAAACTCTCTCATCGGCTTATAAAATATATGCGTTATAACTGACGAAAAATCCAAAACTAACCAACCGGATTCGTCGCTGGGTAAAACCTTAGAGAGAGGTCTTTTTTTATCTTTTCCTAAATCTTCTTCTATAGTCTGGGCAACTGCCTTTACCTGCCTTAAGGAAGTGCCGCTTAAGATCACAAAATAATCACAGAAATCAGAAACTAAACGCATATCCAAGACTATGATGTCTTCTGCTTTCTTGTTATCGGCAATTGCCGCAATACGCAGAGCTAAATTTTTCGATTCTCTATCTACCCTACACCTCCTTTTAAAGGAGAAATTATTTTTTACCGAGTATCCTATACATGCCGGTGCCGCAGTCAGGACACTTACCCTTAACCGCTAAACGCTGATTTTTCATCGTGACCTTCTGTTCGTCTTTCATTTCTTTCTTAGCTTTACATTTCACGCAATAACCTTTTTCTGCCATTTGTTGCCTCCTTTTTATGTTATTATACTATCATGACCTGATTTCTCTGTCAATCAACTATGCTTAATTAGTGCTATTATACAATAAAAAATCAAGGGGTCAATTTTTATTTATACCGCGCTCGCTATAGCGCTCCTCAATTTCGCCGACAATTTCCTCGACTAAATCTTCCAAAGTCACCAACCCCAAGGTCCTCTTATGTTCGTCGATAACGATAGCAATCTGAATTTTATTCTTTTGGAATATCTTCAAAAGTTCGTTCACCCTTAAGTTAGCGCTGGCATAATAAACAGAATTTACCAAGTCAGATAATAAAAATAATCCTTTGTCCCTAAGTACATAAAGCAAATCCCGGGCATAAATAACCCCGATAATATGATTTAAAGACCCTTCATAAACTGGCAGCCTGGCATGCCCCTCCTCGACAAAAATATTGAGCAACTCTTCGGCTGGGGCATTAATATTTACGGCGATAACGCTGTCTTTGGGTACCATCACATCGCTGACTTTGGTATCCCCGAATTCAAAAATCCGCTGCAACATCCTGCCTTCCTCATCACTCAGGAAACCTTCTTCTTTACCGAGCTCAATCATCAAGCGTAATTCCTCTTCGGTTACTAGAGGGGACCTCTTGGCCGGACCTATCCTTAAAACTTTGATCACAATATCGCTAACCCAGCTAAAAATAGCGATGACCGGACTGAATAACTTAATGAATAGCTCCATCAGCGGAGCGACAAAAAGAGCTATCCTCTCTGTATGTTTTATCGCCAGGATCTTCGGAATGATTTCGCAAAAGATCAGTACCAGGAGGGCAGCGGAAAATGTAGCAATGAGTACCCCTAATTTAAGGCCGAATATGCTAACGCATATGCCGGTGATGATAGCAGAGATAGCTATGTTAACAAAGTTATTGCCGACCAGCAAAGCAATGAGGAATTTATCAAGGTTAGCTACTAAATGCTGTATATACCTGGCCCCCTTCATGCCCTTGGCCAGCATATGGCGCAACTTAATCTTACTTAAACCGATAATTGAGGTCTCCGAGGCGGAAAAGAAAAAAGATCCTACTGCTAAAAACAGCAATAGAATTATGGTGAAAGGCGAAAAAAAGATAGTTTGCATAAATTATATCCTACCTAAGCCAGACCGAGATGCTTACGGATCTCCCCCTGCTTATCCTCGAGCGGTCCGATAAGAGCCAGATTGACCTTCTCTTTTAGGAATACCTGCCGGGCGGCTACGCGGATATCCTCGCGGGTGATCTTATTTATTTCCCTGATTATATCCTGCAGGGAATAGGTTTTATCTAAGGTAGCTGTGGATTCTCCGATCCAGAACATATGATCAAGGGTATCTTCCAAGGCCAACATCAGTTGCCCTGTATAGAATTCTTTAGCACGCCTGAACTCGCTTGTTTCGACTAGTTTAACTCTCATTTTACTGAATTCTTTTAAGATTAAAATTAATGCGTCAATTACTTTCCGGTTGTCAATTCCAGCATGCACGTTCAGTGAACCTGTGTCATGGAAGTAGCGAAGCTGAGTGCCAATCTCATAAGCTAACCCCCTCTTCTCCCTCAATTCGTTAAAAAGCCTGCTGGACATATTCGCCCCCAAGATTATATGCAGTATCCCCAAAGCATGCCTTAGGGGATGATCACGTCTGAAGCTGTTAAACCCCAAGGCCAGATGGGTTTGTTCAGTATCTTTATGAAAGACCTTAAGCCGCGGGGTATCCTGCGATTGACTCACAGCCAAGAATTGATGCCTCTTTTGCGGTTTAGTATCAGTAAATAGTTTCTTGGTATACCTGATTAATTTATCATACTCCAGTAATCCGGCAGCAGAGATTATAATATTAGAGGGAGCATAATATCTCTTCTGAAATAAGTTAAGCTCCTGCCTATGGGTGTTATTGACTGAATCGACTGTGCCGATTACCGGCAGGCCAAGCGGCTGATCTGGCCATAAAAGCTCATCCAGCAACTCATTGACATAACTCTGCGGAAGGTCTTTATACATCTTAATCTCTTCTAAGATCACGGTCTTTTCCTTCTCGATCTCTGGGACAGCCAGTCGCGGGTTAAGCACCATATCGGAAAGAATATTCAATGCCAGCTCTAAATAACGGCTGGGGATTTTTACCAGATAACAGGTAAGCTCCTCGGAGGTAAAACCATTCAGGGAACCGCCAACCCCTTCGATCGATTCCTTGATCTGGCGGCAGGAGTATTTTTTGCTGCCCTTAAAAAGGAGGTGTTCTAAAAAATGCGCTATCCCTTTATTTGCCTTAGATTCGTACCTGCCCCCTACTTTAATCCATATCCCCAAGGCCAATGATTGCCTGGCGGGCATAGGGCAAGCCACAACCTTTAAGCCATTATCCAATACTGTCTTATTATAAATCTTGCTCATCCCTGTAAAGCTTTGACAAAACCTACCGTCCTCTTGATTAAATCACTTTTACCGATATTATCTCTTATTTTTTTAACAATAGCGCTACCGATAATTACCCCATCGGCGATCTTATGGATCTGTCCTACCTGCTGCCTGCTAGATACCCCGAATCCTACACAGATAGGTTTGCTAGTATATTTCCTGATCATCTTGATTTTACGTTTTAAATCCAAAGGGAGCTTCTGCCGCGGGCCGGTAACCCCGGTCAGGGAAACATAATAAATGAATCCCCGCGATAGGCGAGAGATAAATTTCATGCGCGCCTGGGTAGTGGTAGGAGAAACGAATAATATTGTATCTATGCAAGCCCTCCTGGCAAGATCTAAGAATAACCTGCCCTCCTCAGGGGGCAGATCGGGGATAATCACCCCATCTACCCCGCAACCCTTGGCCGCTCTGACAAACCTCTCTTCGCCAAAGCAGAACAGAGGATTATAGTAAGTCATCAAGACAATCGGCGTATTTACCTGGCGGCGTATTTTTTTTACTAAACTCAAGATATCGCGCAAGTGAACGTTATTTTTTAAGGCTACCTGCGAGGCTTCCTGGATAATCGGGCCGTCGGCTAAAGGATCAGAAAAAGGGACACCCAGCTCAATAATATCGACGCCTATCTTGGAGAATTCTAAGATTAATCTCCCGGTGGCTTCAAGGTCGGGGTAGCCTGCGGTAATAAAAATAATGAATGCTTTACGGTTCCCTTTCTTTAAATCCTGGAATTTCTTCTCTATCCTGTTCATAGTTTTAGGATCCGGGCCACTGCCTCGGTATCTTTATCTCCTCTTCCGGAAAGACAGATGATAATCAGGGAGTTTTTGTTTACCCTATTTTTCATTTTAGTCAAATAGAAAATAGCATGCGCTGGCTCCAAGGCGGGGATAATCCCTTCAGTTATAGATAACAGCTTAAATCCCTGAATGGCTTCCTGATCGCTTACAGCCACATACTTTGCCCGGCCAATTTTCTTGTAATAAGCATGCTCCGGCCCTACCCCCGGATAATCAAGGCCAGCGGCAATAGAATGGGCGATTTTTACCTGACCGAATTTATCTTCCAGGAGACCTGATTTTGAGCCATGTAATACGCCGACACCCCCTGCCACTAAAGTAGCTGCATGCCTTTTAGATAACCCCTCCCCAGCAGCTTCCACTCCGATAAATTTCACATCCTGATCGTTAAAGAAAGGATGGAATAAACCCATAGCATTGCTTCCGCCGCCTACGCAGGCAATCAGGTAATCCGGCAATCTCTTTTCCTGCCGGAGGACCTGTTTTCGCGCCTCCTGACCGATTACCGACTGAAACTCTCTCACCATCTCCGGATAAGGATACGGACCAGCTACTGAACCGATGATATAATGGGTGTCACGCACATTGGTTACCCAATCGCGCAAAGCCTCAGTCATGGCATCCTTAAGGGTCCGAGAACCGACTTTAACGGGAACCACCCTGGCGCCTAACAACTTCATCCGGAAGACATTTAATCTTTGTCTTGCGATATCTTCAACCCCCATATAAATATCACATTTCAGGCCGAATTTAGCCGCAACAGTCGCCGTTGCCACCCCATGCTGTCCTGCGCCTGTCTCAGCAATTACCCGGGTTTTTTTCATCCTGAGCGCCAGCAAAATCTGACCTAAGGTGTTATTAATCTTGTGCGCTCCCGTATGCAATAAATCTTCCCTTTTTAAGTATATCTTGGCGATGCCCAGATCTTTGCTTAAATTCTTTGCCAAATATAATGGCGTAGGCCGGCCAGCGTATTGCTTAAGGTAATAACCTAACTCCCGCAGGAACCCTTGGTCGCGTCTGGCTTTACGATACTCCTTTTCCAGCTCATCCAAAGCCAAAATAAGTGTCTCAGGCACAAATCTACCCCCGAAATCGGCAAAATAACCTAATCTGTCAGGTAACATATTCATCTCCTAAAGGAAACATTATCCTTATGTTACGGATTGACCCGCAAAAAACTTTTGGCTGCCTGAATAAAATTTTTGACCTTCTGGTGGTCCTTCCTGCCGCGGACTGATTCCACTGAGCTAGAAACATCTACCCAATCAGGGCACGTAACTTCTATTGCTTTTCTTACATTTTTTTCATTAAGCCCGCCGGATAAAAAGATTACCCCCTTCGACCTGTCGATGCCAGAGATAAGTTCCCAATTAAACTTTTCCCCTGTTCCGCCCCGTTTTGACTTAATATAGGCATCAAAGAGAGAGGCACCGGTTTTATAGCGCAGGATATTCTTCAAGTCTCTTTTTCGTCTGATCCGAAAAGCTTTAATTACCCGGTAACCCTTAAATCTATCGCAGAACTCCGGGGGCTCGTCTCCGTGAAACTGCAGCATATCAAGCTTGCACATTTTAGCCACTGCGCGGATTTCCTTTTCTTTGCTATTGACGAAAACGCCGACTTTAATCAGCTGTTTCGGCAGCCGGTTGACTATACCCAGGGCTTTTAAAGGGGATATATAGCGGCTGCTCTTTTTATAAAAGAGGAAACCTATAGCATCGCATCCGGCGTCTACCGCAGCCAAGGCGTCCTCTAAATTAGTGATACCGCAGATCTTTACTTTTACCATCCCATTAACTCTTCGACTTTTTGCTTTATATCCGGCGCTTCCATAAAGGCCTCGCCAACCAAAAGCGCGTTTACCCCGAGGATTTTTAAAAATAAAACATCCTGATGCCTCTTAATGCCGCTCTCTACAACCACTACCTTATCCCTGGGTATAAGGGGGAATAATTTCTCCGTTATCTTAAAGTCTACCTCTAGCGTATGCAGATCGCGGTTATTTATACCGATTAACGGCACTTTCAGGCTCAATATCTTTTTTAATTCTTTCTCCGTATGTACCTCCACTAAACAATCAAGCCCCAGATCAGAAGCAATAGCCATTAATTCGCTTAATTTCTCCTTGGTCAATAAATCCGTAATTAAAAGAACGGCGTCGGCTCCGTAAAACCGTGATTCGTATACCTGGTACGGTTCGATTATAAAATCCTTTCTCAATATTGGCACGGAAACCAGGCACTTGACCTCATTAATATAGGACAGATTGCCCGCGAAATAATCCTCTTCGGTTAAGACAGAAACAGCCTGCACCTGAACATCATTATAGATACGCGCGATATCCTGATGATTAAAATCTGCCCGGATCAGGCCTTTAGAGGGGGATTGTTTTTTAATCTCAGCGATCAGCGAGATCGTGCGGGGTTTATTTATCGCCTCTAAAAATGGTCTGGCAGGCGCAAGATCCCTGACTTTAAGCTTCAAATCTTCCTCGGAGAGCTGCTGCTTAGCAAGGATAATCCTTTGCTTCTTCTTCTCTAAAATACGTCTGATAATGTCTTTTTGTTCCATCAGCCTTTATTCGAGTACTCTTTTAATAATCTCAACTTTTCCATCGCCCGGCCGGAATCAAGGGAAGCACTAGCTAAAGTTATCCCTTCCTGCAGGGAAGGCGCCTTATCCGCAGCATAGATTGCCGCAGCAGAATTTAATAATATTATATCCCTCCTGGGGCCGGTGGTACCGCTCAAAATATCCAGTAAAATCTCGGCATTCCTAGAAGCAGAACCTCCCGATATATCCTTGAGTCCTGCTTTTTTAATGCCGAAATCCTGGGGATTTATTTGATAATTAATGATTTTGCCTTTGCGTAACTCTGAAACCGAGGTTAAAGCAGTAGTAGTAATCTCGTCTAATCCATCCTCAGCATGCACCACTAAGGCATGCACACTTCCCAGCTTAACTAATACCTGCGCTAATAAATCTCTCAAATCTCCGTCATAAACGCCAATCAGCTGATGCGTAGCTTGCGCGGGATTGCTCAGAGGGCCGAGAATATTGAATATCGTGCGCCTGGCAATCTGCTTTCTGGCCGGCATAGCATATTTCATAGCCGGATGAAAATTTTGCGCAAAGAGAAAGGCGATACCGATTTCATTCAAACATCTGCTAACCTTACGGCTATCAAGCTGGATATTGATGCCTAAGGCCTCAAGTACATCTGCGCTTCCCGAGTTACTCGATACTGAACGGTTCCCATGCTTGGCAACCTTAATTCCGCAACCGCTGGCTACGAAAGCAACAATGGTAGAGATATTAAACGTACCTTTTTTATCCCCCCCCGTCCCGCAGGTATCCAGAACTACATCGCTCTCAGGATCTATTTTAGTTGCGTAACGGCGCATCACCGTAACCGCCGCTACCAGCTCTTCAATGCTCTCCCCTTTGTCATTAAGAGCGGTTAAAAAAGAAACTATTTGCGGGGTATCCGCCTTGCCGGTCATGATCTCTTCCATTGCCGCCTGCATCAGGGAAGAGCTTAAATTTTCTTTGTCCCTAAGTTTTGTAATTGCCTGGTCAATCATTAGTAATAAATAGACGACTTATGGAGCATTTAATTAATGTCTCTTAGCGGCGTAAGCTATAGCCTTGCTTAAAAAATTAGCTAATATATCCTTGCCTGCTTTGGTCAGGATAGACTCAGGGTGAAATTGTACTCCCCATAAAGGATAATCTTTATGCCTTAAACCCATAACCTCACCCTCCTTGGTCCAGGCAATTATCTCTAAGGATTCCGGCAGGTTATTCTTCGCTACTAACAAGGAATGATAGCGCGTAGCCTCAAAAGGGCTAGGAATACCTTTAAAGATAAACTTTCCGTTATGATAGATCAGGGATGTCTTTCCGTGCATCAGTTTTTCAGCGCCGATAATCTTTGCGCCATAGGCATATCCTAAGCACTGATGACCAAGACAAACGCCTAAGATAGGAATCTTCCCCGAGAACTCCTTGATCAGAGCGCAAGAAATACCGGCATTCTCCGGCCTGCCAGGCCCAGGGGAAATAACGATCCTTTCCGGCGCCAACTGCTTAACCTTGTCTAAACTGACCATATTATTACGGAAAACCTTGACCGAGCTACCTAACTCAGCTAAATACTGTACAAGATTATAGGTAAAAGAATCGTAGTTATCGATAACCAAAATCATTCTTTTTCCTTCCAGATCTTAGCGCCTAAACTGACGAACTTTGATTCTAAATTCTCATAACCGCGCTCCAGATGATAAATACGCGAAACTGCGGTTTTACCCTGCGCCGCTAATCCCGCCAATACCAGGCCGGCAGAAGCGCGTAAATCCGAAGCCATCACCGGAGCCCCGGATAACAATCTGACCCCCTCGACAATCGCATGAGGCCCTTCCCTCTGAATGCGCGCGCCCATACGGTTAAGCTCTGCCACATGCATAAATCTATCCGGGTAAATCTTCTCGGTAACTACGCTGATCCCCGGAGTAATACACATCAGGCTCATAATCTGCGCCTGCATATCAGTGGGAAAACCCGGGTAAGGCAGAGTGGTGACATTTACGGGTTGAAGCCGCTTCCTAAAACGCAGATGTAGAGAAGAATCCTGCTTAGTAATATAAGCGCCTGCTTCTTCTAACTTATCAATCAAAGCCCCTAAATGCTGGTATAAGACATTCCTGATTAATATATCCCCCTTGGTAATCAAAGCGGCGATCATGAAGGTCCCGGCCTCAATCCTGTCCGGGATAATCGCATGCGTTGCACCATGCAGATATTTTACTCCTTCTACTTCGATAATCGGAGTCCCGTACCCCTTAATTTTAGCCCCCATTTTAATCAAAAATTCAGCTAAATCAGCTACCTCCGGCTCGCAGGCCGCAGACTCAATAACCGTCTTGCCTTTAGCCAGGCAAGCTGCCATCATCACATTATCCGTAGCCAAAACCGATGAGCCATAAACTCCCCCTAGATAGATGTGGTTGCCCTGAAGTTTTTTAGCTGTAGCTACTACGTAACCTGCTTCCACGCTGATATCCGCACCCAGAGATTTTAACCCTTTCAAATGTAGATCTACCGGCCTGATACCGATAATGCAACCGCCTGGCAAGGAAACCTTGGCTTTTTTAAACTTACCCAGTAGCGGCCCTAAGACGCAGAAAGACGCGCGCATAGTTGAGACTAACTTATAATCTGCCAGGAAACTCCTGCTTTTGGTAGCAGTCACATTTATTGTCCCTTTTTCTAAATCAGCGTTCTTGCCTAACGAACGCAGGATCTTCAGCATCGTATTAGTATCGCGTAGAGAGGGAGCGCCTTTAATCAAACAGGGCTCATCGGTTAATAACGTTGCTGCCAATATCGGCAACACCGCATTCTTAGCGCCGGAAACCGTAACCTCGCCTTTAAGCCTTACTCCGCCTTCAATAAGTAATTTATCCATTTTCTATTTTTTTCGCTACGATTATCCTCTCAAATTGCTGAAAATCCTTGACTACCTCTATTATCTTAAAGGCAGCAGATTGATCGATAATACCGCTAACGGCATCGCCCTGGTTAAAACCTATCTCAACCATCAGTAACCCGCCGGTCTTAAGATAACGCGTTGACTGACCGACGATCTGCCGGTAAAAATGCAAACCGTCTTTGCCTCCGTCTAAAGCAATAGCCGGCTCAAAGCTGATCTCCGGCTGCAGATTTATAATTTCCCCCCGGGGAATATAGGGCGGATTACTGATAATCAAATTATAGTTATCAACTCTTAATTTCGGATTGTCAAATAAATCGCTTTGCATAAAGTTAACTCTTGCTTTATGCAAGCGGGAATTTTTTCTCGCTACCCTTAAAGCTGCCTCCGATATATCTATAGCATCGATAATAGAGTTTGACAAGAGTTTTGCTAAGGATACCGCAATACAGCCAGATCCGGTGCCTAAATCCAGTATTCTTAATGTTCGGCGCGCTATATCGGTATCCGAAAGATACCTAAGCGCAGTATCTACCAGAATCTCTGTCTCGGGCCTGGGTATCAATACATCCTCAGTCAAGATAAATTGCCTGCCCATAAATTCCGTTTTTGCTAGAATATACTGTAGCGGCTCCCCCCTAGTCCTTCTTGCTAAAACCGAAGCCAAGAAGAGAGACTTGTGCTTGTCTAAATGACTGTCTTGGTTTAAGTAAAGCGACAACCGATCGCAGCCCACTAGATCAGTAAATAATACTTCCGCTTCACTCATTTCTTCAGACCTTTCCCTTAAAAAATTTATTCCTCTGCCTTAGCTTTTTCCTGGGATGCCTTAATCAGGGCATCGGAGAATTCATCCAGTTCTCCCTCTAAAACAGCTTCTAATCTATGCACGGTGAGATTGATTCGGTGGTCAGTAACGCGGCGATCGGGAAAATTATAGGTGCGTATCTTTTCGCTGCGGTCGCCGGAACCGATCTGGGACTTCCTGACCTGAGAAATCTTTTTTAATTCATTCTCCCGTTTAATATCCAATAAACGGGCGCGCAGGATCCTTAACGCCTTATTCTTATTTTTTAGCTGCGAACGCTCGTCCTGACAAGCAACCACAAAACCGCTGGGGATATGCGTAATCCTTACCGCAGAGTCGGTTTTCTGCATATGCTGGCCTCCCGGCCCTGAAGAGCGGTAGGTATCAATCCTTAGGTCCTTGGGCTCGATAACAAAATCAACATCCTCGGGCTCTATCAATACCACGACCGTAACCGTAGAGGTATGGATACGGCCCTGGGCCTCGGTGCTGGGCACGCGTTGAACGCGGTGTACGCCGCTCTCAAAGCGAAGCCGCTTGTAGGCATCTCTGCCTTTTACGCTCAAGATGACTTCTTTAAAACCGCCTAATTCGGTAGGGCTGGCAGACATTAACTCAATAGCCCACCCCTTATTAGCAGCATACTTGCTATACATCCGGTAAAGTTCCGCAGTAAATAGTCCGGCTTCCAGGCCCCCCGTACCCTGGCGGATCTCTAAGATTACATCCTTGCCAATATAAATATCTTCCCCTTTTAATATATCGCTTAACCGGAATTCCAAATCCGCTTTCTTTTTAATAAGCTCCTGTTTCTCCTTATCGGCTAGCTCTAGAAACTCGGGGTCATGCTTTTCTTTCAGCACGATCTCTAAATCAATTATTTCCTGGGAGAGCTTTTTATGCTCGCGGAACAAACTCACCGACTCTCTTAAACCAGCCAATTCCTTGGCGTATCTGTTGCATAACTCCTGGTTAGAGAGAACCTCCTGAGTAGTCAAAAGATGCTCCAATTCCTGATAACGCGTCTCTGATTTTTCTAATTGCCGAAACATTGTAGGTTAACTAGCCTTCTTACCGTACTTTTTCATAAACTTATCCACACGACCTGCGGAATCCACGAATTTTTGTTTCCCTGTAAAAAAAGGATGGCATTTAGAACATATCTCTACCCTGATACTGGGCTTAGTAGAGCGGGTGTGGATCGTCTCTCCGCAAGCGCAACCAATAATGCTTTCTTTGTAATTAGGGTGAATTTTCTCTTTCATCGGAGATTCTCCTCTCTTTAACTGGCGGTTATTGATTCATACTGTTTAAGAATTCTTCATTGTTCTTGGTTTTGGCCAACTTCTCGATTAGGAGCTCCATTGCCTCCACGTTGTTTAATTCATTAAGCACCTTACGTAACACCCAGGCCCTCTGTAATATCTCCGGCTTCAAAAGCAGCTCCTCATGCCTGGTGTTGGAACGTTTGATATCGATCGCGGGGTAAATCCGGCGCTGGAAAAGGTTCCGGTCAAGCTGCAGCTCCATATTACCCGTGCCTTTAAATTCCTCGAAAATGACTTCATCCATCCTGCTTCCGGTATCCACAAGCGCAGTAGCGATAATAGTCAGGCTCCCCCCCTCTTCGATCGCGCGGGCAGCGCCGAAGAACCTCTTGGGTTTCTGTAAGGCATTGGAGTCAATGCCTCCTGATAAAACCTTGCCGCTGTGCGGAACCACGGCATTATAGGCGCGGGCAAGACGGGTTATGCTGTCTAAAAGGACCACTACGTCCCTCTTATGCTCCACCAGCCTTTTGGCTTTTTCCAAAACGATTTCCGCAACCTGCACATGCCTCTCCGGCGGCTCATCAAAGGTAGAAGAGATAACCTCCCCCTTGACATGGCGTTGCATATCCGTGACCTCCTCCGGCCTCTCATCTATGAGGAGCACGATTAATATCACATCGGGATTGTTATTGGTAATGGCGTTAGCGATCTTCTGCAGCAAGACTGTTTTACCGCTATAGGGCTGGGCAACGATTAGGCCGCGCTGGCCCTTGCCTATAGGAGTAAGCAAACCCATGATCCGCACGGAGATCTCCTCAGCCTTGGCGTCTAAAATAAACGGCTCATGCGGATAAATAGGAGTAAGGTTATCAAAGAGTACCTTCTCTTTAACCTCCTCCGGATTTTCGAAGTTAACTGCTTCAACCTTAAGCAAGGCGAAATATTTCTCTCCTTCCTTGGGGGGCCGGATCTGTCCGCTGACAGTATCCCCTGTCCTTAAGTCAAACTTCCTGATCTGAGACGGGGATATATAGATATCATCGGGACAAGGCAGATAATTGTAATTCGGCGAACGCAAAAAACCAAAACCTTCCGGAAGGATTTCTAAAACCCCTTCCCCGAACATCAATCCTTCTTTCTCCGCCTGGGCCTGAAGTATTTTAAAGATAAGATCCTGTTTTCTTAAGCCGCTCATCCCGTTAACGCTAAGCTCTCTGGCCAGTTTGTTTAATTCCGTAATCTTCATATCCTTTAGATTTCCGATATCTAATTTTTCCACAACCGCCTCCTTATGACTCCTATCTGTTCCTTAGTTTTTTTTAAGTTACCGCTATTATCTATGATAAAGTCCGCTAAACGGAGCTTATGACGTAGAGGAAGCTGGGATTTGATTCTTTTTAATATCTCTGCCTTATTCAGGCGGGTCCTCTTAAGCAACCTATCAATTTGTACTTTCCTATCAGCCTTAACCACGATCAGCTTATCTGCCAGCTTATCTAACCCTGATTCGATAAGCAGCGGCGCATCTAAAATAACCGGTTTTCCTTCGGCGTCCGATAATTTTCTCCTGATCGTCTTGATTATCTGCGGATGCATAATCTGATTTAATTTCCTTAATGATCCTTCTTTGGCGAATGCCAACTGTGCTAATCTGTTTCGGTTGATCTCTCCGTTTAAGTTAAGGATATCCTTGCCAAAAGCTGCGATAATCTTACTGTAGATCTTATTGCCCGACTTAAGCGCCTGGTGAGAAATCTTATCCGCATCGATTACCCGGAAACCGTAAGACTTAAAGATCTTGGCTACGGTCGTCTTGCCGCTGCCAAAATCACCGGTAAGCCCCAGGATTATCCTTTTATTATTTAGCCTTGGCCTTATCATATAGCCGGACATATTCCTTAGCAGAGCTTTCCCAGGAAAAGTTACAACCCATTGCTTTCTCTATCAACTTAGGCCATTTATTATCATCTTTAAATGCCCTGGATGCTTTCTTCATGGTCTTGATCAATTCTTCCTGGCTATATCGATCAAAGACAAAACCATTCTCCGTATCTACCGTATCAGCCAGGCCTCCGGTTTTAAATACCAACGGGATAGTCCCATACCTTAAACTGATCATCTGACCCAAGCCGCAAGGTTCGTATTTGGAAGGCATAAGAAATATATCCGAACCGGCGTAAATCTTATGGGCCAAGGCATCGTCAAATTTAAGATGCAGAGAGATTACCCGGGGGAACTTCTTGACGATGTCCCCTAAAATAAGGTGGTATTTCAAGTCGCCGGTTCCCAAAATTACCAACTGCAGATCCATTCTACAGATTCTCTCGATGCCCTCGGCTAAGATATCAAAACCTTTTTGTTCTGCCAGCCGAGAAACAATACCGAAAAGGGGAATTTTCTTTTTAAGCGGCAGGCCGCAGATCTTTTGTAAATCTTCTTTATTTTGCGATTTACCTTCTAAGTTGACGGCTGAATAATTTTTAGCGATAAATTTATCGCTTTCCGGATTCCAGATGGAATAATCCAGGCCATTTAAGACGCCGAAGACATCACGCTTGCGCTTGCTCAAAACCCCCTCTAAGCCAAATCCGAATTCTTCGGTCTGAATTTCTTTACTATAAGTAGAACTGACGGTGTTGATAATGTCCGCAAAGACCATCCCACCTTTTAAGATATTAACCTGATTATAAAACTCCAGATTTTCCATATTAAAAAGCGACCAGTCCAGCCCTAACTTAGGGAATTCATCTTGCGGGAATAAACCCTGATAACCTATATTATGGATGGTCAATACCGTCCTGATATTCCTGTAAAATTTATCATTTTGATAGAGCGTCTTTAAGTAAACCGGAATAAGCGCTGCCTGCCAATCATGGAGATGAATGATATCCGGCTTAAAGTTTATCTCTTTGAGTAAATCCAGGCTGCGCCTGCTGTAATAGGCAAACCTATCCAGGTTATCTTTATAATCACCGCTTTTATCTCCGTAAAGCCCGTCGCGGTTAAAATATGCATCGTTTTCAATAAAATATACCTTGATCTTTTTGCCGATCACCGAAAAAGAAATATCCGGGCTCAACCTCTGAATCTTAAACCTGGGCTCCTGGATTGTCTTGTAACGCGGCATGGCAATAATAACCTCTTCCCCCAGCCCCTCCAAGACCGCAGGAAGAGCCCCGGCAACATCGGCAAGGCCTCCGGTCTTCGCAAAAGGAACAACTTCGCTTGCACATAGTAATATCTTCATTCTACCTCCCTGCCTGCCTTAAGACAGGCTCCATATCTAACCAGTTCTTCCCTCTTTTCAGATCGGCTTTGACAGGAATTTCTAACTTAAGAACATGCTCCATCCTATCCCTTACCAACTCAGCGAATTCTCTAAGGCCCCTGGAAGGTATCTCAAAGAGAAGTTCATCATGGATCTGCAACACCATTTTCGCAGGCAGTTGCCGGGATTTTATCTCCTGCTGAATATTAACCATCGCTAATTTTATCAAGTCGCTCGCTGAGCCCTGTATGGGCGTATTGACTGCCTGACGTTGGGCAAGCTGCCTTATGCCTTGATTTTTATTATTGATCTGGGGCAGGTATCTCCTTCTGCCGAGGATAGTCGTCACAAAACCGTCTTTCTCGGCTCTCTGGATCTGCTCCTGGATATAACCCTTGACTCCGGGGAACCTGGCGAAATAAGCGTCGATAAACCCCTGCGCCTGCTCAATGGATATACCTAGATCCCGGCTTAGACCATAGGCAGTCAGACCATAGGTAATCCCGAAATTAACCCTTTTGGCAGTTTCACGCATAACCCCGGTGACATCCCGGGCTTCTAGACCGTAAATCAGGGAGGCTGTAGCCCGATGAATATCCTCGTCGTTCTTGAACGCAGCGATCAAATTACCATCCTTGGAGATATGAGCCAAAATCCTTAATTCTATCTGCGAATAATCGCTTGATAGAAGATAGTGACTATCCGCGGTAACAACTATCGCCCGCCTGATCTGCCTGCCGATGTCAGTCTTAATAGGGATATTCTGTAAATTAGGGTTAGCCGAGCTAAGCCTGCCGGTCTCAGTTGCGGTTTGCTTAAAACAGGTATGTATCGTGCCGGTCTTGGGATTAACCAGATTAGGCAAGGCATCGATGTAGGTAGATTTTAACTTGGTCAACTGGCGGTACTCCAGTAACAAAGCAGGGAGCCGGTGCCTGGAAGATAAACTCTTTAGGACCTCTTCATCCGTAGACGGACCGGTTTTGCCTTTTTTGACGATCGGCAATTGCAACCTTTCAAAAAGTATCTGTCTTAATTGTTGCGGTGAATTGATATTAAACTGGCAGTCGCTTATCCGGAAAATATCCTCGATTAATTTCTCTAATTTCTTCTCGATATCTTTCGAGAGTTCTTTTAGCACCCCAAGATCCAGTTTTATACCGTTGAGTTCCATATCGGCAAGGACATCAACCAGGGGCATCTCGATCCCTGAAAAAAGTTTCTCCAGTGATTTATTCTTTAGTTCTTTTTCTAAAACGGGTTTTAGCTTAGAGATCAAATCCGCTGCCTTATGGTTATCCGTCGGCTTATCTGTAGGGAGCCGGCCCAGGTAATCCCAGGCCGTATCGGATAAAGACTCATTGCTCCGGGAGGGATTCAACAAATAACCGGCAATCATCGTGTCAAAAAATAACCCCTCTAAAATAATATTCTCTTTAGCCAGCGCTACCTTTAATTTTTTCAGATCATGCCCTACTTTTTTAATTTTAGGATTAGTTAAAATATCTTTCAGGTGGATATCCTTGGCGTTCAACTGAAAAAATCCCTCCTGGCCAGAAAAAACCAGATTATCGGCAGCGCTGCCATATAAGACCAACTCCCCGCCGAGATCAATCAGCTGATTTAATTGGCGGACTTTTGCGATAACCAGATCTTTTACTTGCTCTTGCTCTTTAGGTAAAGGCAGGTTTTTGATCAACTTCTTAAACTCAAGATAGCGGAATAACCTAAAGAGTTCCTTGGTATCCGGCTCGGCGATCTTAAGTTTATCTAAATCAAATTCCAAATCCACGCTATCATCTAATCTGCATAACTCCTGATTAAGCTTGATCTTGTCTCTGTTTTGTTCTATAGACTGCCTTATTTTCGCCGATGGTATCTTGGCGGTATTGTTTAATAATTTTTCTAAAGAGCCGAAATTCCTGATAAGCTCTCCGGCTGTCTTTTCACCAATACCGGGAATGCCGGGAATATTATCCGCAGCATCGCCCATCAACGCCAGGATATCGCTTACGCGGCTGGGACTGACGCCAAAACGCTCGATAATTGTGTCCTTACCATAGATAGCTCCCTCATCCTTATAGGGGCTAAAGACAACAGTATGCTCATCAACTAACTGCAGCATATCTTTATCCGAGCTGATTATCGATACCGCTAACCCTTTTTTTCTAGCCTTGCTTTTAAGGGTCGCAATCAGATCATCCGCTTCATAACCCTCCTTAGCAAACATAGCAATTCCATAAGCAGAGATTATCTCTTTAATCAAAGGTATCTGACTAGCCAGATTTTCCGGCATAGGCGGACGCTGTATCTTATAACTCGGGAATTTTTTCATGCGGAAGGTATCCCGTGAAACATCAAAACATACGGCTAGATATTTTGGTTTATTTTCCTTAAGGATTTTGTTTAACATATTCACAAATCCATAAATAGCGTTAGTGGCCTGACCGAAAGTAGTAGACAGGCCTTTTAAGGCATAGAATGCCCGGTAACAGAAAGCAGTGGCATCGATTAAAAATATTTCGGATTCAGCCATTTAAGGATTATCTAAGCGAATAATTTTCAAGGTCTGATATCATTAATTACTAAAGGGGGATTCTAAATTTTATTAATTTGGGGTTACTTGGCAAGTTCTTTTAGCTTATCTAACTCTTGTTTAGCTGCTTGGGGGTTATCTTGTTGATAATATGCGACTGCAGTTTTAAAATGTAACCTCATTTCTTCTACGGCGGCTGCCTGTTGCTGCTTTCTCAATTTGACTTGAATTCCCTCACTCATCGCCAGGGCTTCTTTGTTCTGGGGGTCTAAAGATAAGGCTTTGTTAACTTCCTCCAGGGCCTGCGGATAATTGGTTTTCTTCTCCAATTTTGCAGCTGATTCCAGTAGCCTCTTGGCCTCCTTAGCTTCCTTTAACTTACGGTTTTGCTTTTCCTGTTCGACCTTTCGCGACAAATCTACTATCTGCTCTTCGACTATCTTCTGTTTAAGCTCAGGGATTACCTCTGCTAGGTCCTCTAATCTCTTTTTGGCTTTTTCCGTCCAGGGATCACCTGAAAAACCCAGCTCGACCCGCTTATTCCAGTAGTAGGCCGCCTTATTAAGATCACGCCTGTTTTCATAAAATAACGCCAGATTAGAATAAGCGCTGAGATAATCAGGGTCTATCTGTATGGATTTTGAGTAAGCCTCCTCTGCCCTGTCGAGCAAACCCTTAGCTTCATAAACTACGCCCAGATCATTATACACTACGGCATAACCCGGATCTGACTCGATCGCCTTCCGGTAGCTAGCCATAGCGTTATCCAGATTACCCAGGCGCTGCGATTCCAAACCTTCCTGCCGGTAGGTCCTGGCTTGTTTCTGCATCCCGGTCAGCCCTTCCTCTTTTAAGGGAACTGGTTGGCGGATTAAGACTTTCTCCGCTATGACAGGCTCCTTATTTACCTCAGGAATATCACGGGATTCAATATAACCGTAATTATCAGCTGCTTCTAATTTATCAATCTGGATAAAAAGGGTGATGGCTGATAAAGAGATGAGTACTACTGCGGCTAACCGTTTGCTGAACATATCCTTAGGATAATTCCACATATTTTGTTTTATTATACACTCCGCATGCACCAAGTCAAGAAAAATATTTAACCTCCTAAATCAAAGCAGGCATTTCTAAAGCAGGATGCTTTACTTTACTAAGGAAGCGCAGAAGTTCATCCGAGGTATTAGCCTGTGTTTCATCGGCAATCTTCTCTATCAGATCCGAACAGCCTAAATCAATGGCCCGTTGTTTCAGCCTCTCCCCCAGGATTTCCTTCAATTCTTTGGGCATCCAGACCAGGCGTTTTAAACCCCCTTCGGCAGAAATAAATTTCTTGCTGAGAATATATAACTTGCCGACACCGAGAAATCCCGGGGTTTGCACGCCGCCGCCTACTGAACCGGCTAAAGTGGTAAAACTCATCCCGCAGGGAGTCATCCCTGAATAATCGCGGTGCACTACCATTACCCCGTTTACCTCCGGTATTATAGCCACGATACACTCAAAACATCCGCAAGAAGATTGAGGGGAATCCATCAGAGAATACATGCTAACATTTTCTATAGTTTTATTGGACTTCTCCCTGACGAATTGATTGACATTTTCCCATTGGCCGAGCCTGGCATCTCGTATTTGTCCCTTCTCTACGGGCTGGTTTGGTCCGGTAGGAAGAATCTCGTAAGAGGCTCTCGCATCCAGCCAGGAATAAGCCCCGCAGAGACCCAGACGTTCAGGCGTAATCATACAGACGTGATTGGGGGCAAAAGATTGGCAAAGCGAACATGAATAATAGGTCTCAGTGCTCTCGTCAGTCATGCCTTTTAGTCTTTCATCGCGGCTATCAAAAGCTAACTTTGCCTTGACTAATAAATTTTCTACATCTGTACTTTTAGTATAAATCTTAACCTGTATCTTATCTACGATAGCGCTATATTCCTGATGCAGCATCGCATGCAAGATGATACCCAGATGCTTAAGCCTAAAGCCTTTATTAAAGGCATCAATTGATATCCTGATCCAAATCATATCCCTTTGACCGATATGCATAACACCCATAGCATAGTTGACAAAGCGGTGAATCTGACGCTCAAGTATCGGCTCAAAGTCTTTCTGCATCTTGCGTCCGGATACTTCTACCAGGATTGCCAAAGGCAAGGATTTCCTATCTTTCTCTAATTGGTCTATATCCGGGCCGATTAACTCTACCTTGCCATCTTCGATATCATCGGCCTTAGCAACATTCAGGTATTCAAAGGCCAGGCTGCTTTTACCCCCGAACTCAATCGCCAAATTCTCTTTTCTGACGCGCTCACCTTCAAATGCCGCAGCGTAAGGGACCGGAACCGCCACCTCTGCTAACCTAAATTTTATTCCCCTGGTAAGTATGCATTTCGAGACTATTTTCTTGTAATCCTTCTCCGTTACCAGCGCCTCATAGATAGTAGTATCTATCTTGCCTATTTGCGGAAGCTCTAGGTCGCTGATAATCGGCAATCCAAATGAAAGCACCCCTAGGCCTGTAGCGACTAAAACCTCATCTACATGCCCTAAAAGCAACACGAATGCCGGGACGCGGTTACGCAAGTAATCCATAATCCCCTGCCACTGACCGGCTTTATATCCGCCATAAATCAGCGGCGCCCTTATAACCCAATTAAGCGCATATATAGCAGAGAGATAATCTTCACCCAGCGGGACAACATAATTTTCTAACCCTAATTCAATGCCTTTGGACTCTAATTGCCGTTTTAAAGTCTTCCCCTCCACATTCCCGACCAGGATACTGACGATGCTGCGGGTCTGGAATCCTCTGATAAGTTCTACTGCAGCCTCCTCGTCTCTAGCAGGCCCTAGTATAACAGCGATACCAGAGATCCTGCCGTCAACCAGCTGAATCCCCAGAGAACGTAATAGTTTATCTGGAAGAAAACCCGCAAAACCTTCTTGCGGATGTTCGCCGCTTAATACCTTTAAGGCAGCTAAGATTTCTTCGCAAATTAAAACAGCAAGACCTTGGTTAAGGATCCCTCCCAAGCTGCCAATGAACAATCCGCTTGAAGCAGGAACCCCTTTGCTTAAGCCCTCCGCCTGTCTTAATGCCACTAAACAATCACCCAGGTTCTTGGCTTCTATATTGAGGAGAGCATAACTCAAAGGAAAATAATAGTTTGTTTCAGGAAAAGATATAGCCGCATCTTTGCCTCTTTTATTAATCTCGCCGTCTAAGGCAAGCTTGGTAATCTTTAATATCTCCTGGGCACCTTTTGTTCCTAACTGCACTATGATATCCGACATGTTAACTCCTTTACTGTTTTAGCTAGCATCTCAGCAAGAAGAGAACCCTCTTTAACCACCTCATCCCAAGCCTTGGCTTGCGCCGGATGACCTCTTAATGCGCACGCAGAACCACAGGCAAATATACTATCTAAGTTTGTGCGTCCTGATTCATCGACTAAAACCAGCCCATCGCTAGTTTCTAAAGAAGTGTTTTTAAAAAAATCAACGTTCCCCGCTACCCGCATAAAGAAAACCAAAGAAGTGGCGATTACTTTGCCGTCCTCTAATTTTATTGCTTGGATCCCTCCTTCTCCGATGATTTCGATTATGCGGCTATTTATTACCTCAACCCGGGAAGAAGCGGCACCATTGAATAATTGGCTACCGATTAATTTCACTTCTATATTATACTTTGCAGCAATAACTTCAGCGCATTCTAAAGCTATGCTATCGTCTCCGACCAGACAGACCGTGTCTATAATCAAACGGTTAATTAATGACTTAAAATCATCAAGGCAGCAGAGAGCCGATACCCCGCTCTTCTTTATTCCGCTAATCTCGGGGAAAACTACCTTCCGTCCTGACGCAATCACCAGTAAATCGTATTCAAGGGCGCCTTTATCTTTAAAGTAGACTATTTTCTTTGCCGGATTAACTAAGGATATTCTTTTAGCTTGGCGAAAGGTCACATTCTTTTCATTATAGAAAGATTCACTGGCCAAAAAAAGATCCTCTTCTTTTAAGCTGCCCGCAAGGAACTTCGCCAGGCGCCTTTTGTCATAACAGGGATAAGCTTCCTCACTGATCAAATCTATGAAACAATTTTTTTCTTTTTCCCTTAAGTTTACGGCCAGGGTGTGCCCGGCGGCAGAAGCGCCGATAATCACTATTCGCACCATATTAGAAACCAGCTGCATCCAAAAGACGCGGCACAACCTTATCCCAACCAATCGGCATGATATGTATGCCGTTACACATAGGCTTTAATTCCTTGATCAACCCGACGGCAATCTCTACTGATTTGGCTACCTTGTCTTTTGTCTGATCCATCTGTTTAATCAGATTATCCGGAACAAATACCCCGGCAACATTTTTATTCATATAGCGGGCCATACCCGCAGATTTAAGTAAAACAATACCCGCCAGGATTGTTGCCTTAAGATGCCTCGTTTTATTTAAGAAATTTTCAAAAACCTTAAGGTCATATACCGCCTGGGTTTGGAAAAATTCCGCACCGGCTGCAATTTTTTTTTCCATTTTAAGTATCTGCGGCTCCAAAGGATCTGCTCCGGGATTAACTACTGCGCCCACGCAGAATTCCGGCGGGGAGCCCTCTAATCTATTCTGTTTCATATCAAAACCTTCCTGTAGTCTTTTTACTGCCGAAAGAAGCTGAACCGAATCTAAATCAAATACTGGCTTGGCTTCGGGATGATCCCCTAAAGAAGGATGATCACCGGTTAAGATAAGCAGGTTTTTAATTCCTAAAGTTGCCGCAGAAAGGATATCTGATTGCAAGGCAAGACGGTTCCGGTCTCGGCAGGTAATTTGGAATATTGGCTCAAACCCTTTTTGCTTTAGGAGTGTGCACACTGCCAGGGAACCCAGACGCATAACCGAACTCTGCAAATCAGTAACATTAATCGCATCTACCCGGCCGCGGATAAGCTCGGCATCCTCTAAGATCCTCTTCGTATCTACTCCTTTGGGTGGGCCGATTTCTGACGTAACCATAAATTTTTTTGCTTGAATTTTTGCTTTAAAGTCCATCTTTTACCTTTCCTCTAATAATCCTTCACTATTGTAACTAGCGATTATCTCCCTGAATAGTAACAGGTAATTGGCCTTCTTTTGCTTAGTATAGCCCTGAAGGATAAGCTGGATTTCGCTGCCCTCTTCTCTGGCGAGTTTCGCTTTTCTGAGCTCTAGGACAGCCGGTATAACTTTATTTTCCCCGGGAGCCAGATCAATCCACCTCTCAAACGGCTGATAGGCATCATTCGCCGAAGATACCCTTAGCTGAATATTGCCGATCCTTTCTTTAAAAGGGTTCCTGACCAGGATATTGATGCTTAAGGGCTTATCCGGCTCAATCCTCCCGGGAAGATCTGGCTCGTAAAATACAACTGGTTCGATCTTTCTGGCCTCTAAAAAAAGGTAGTACTGCCTCGAGAATGACAGATTTAATACGCATTCTGAAGTAGGATTCTCTTTCAAAAGATGAGCCATATCAATTTTTTTCATTGCCCCGTAGATAATTACCTGTTCATCGCTTAACTCTGGCAACCTCGATTTTAATCTAGCTAGCGGCAGGATTCCTCCGTAATTATTGCATCCGCTGACCAAAACGAATTCGTTGGTTTTAGAGCCATTATACATCAGATCCCCTTTTCCTTCGATAATCCTGCCGATTAAAACGATCTCTTCAGGCTCAAGCTCACTAACAAAAAATGGCTCACGATTCTCTGGCAATTGTGCATATATCTTAGCGATAGGAAAAAACACCAGTAACAAAACGTAAATTAGTATTATCTTATTGGCGAATTTAAATCTTCTGGGCATATCCTCACCCTCCTAAAGTAGACCATCGCTACTTTTTGGGCATGTTCCTATTTCTTCGGCACATAAATAACCGGATTCACCTTATCAGCGAGCGGACAAAGTATAACCTCTTGCTCAAAAACAAAACCTTTCGGCGTGTAATACTTTTGGGTATCTTTTTGAAAAAACCAATCCTCCTCCGAAATAATCGCCGCAAACCTCTTCTCTCTGATAGCCTGTTTGATATCCCGGATGAGCTGCTCTCTTACTATCCCTTTTTGGTTCTTTACAATAATATCGTGTAGGGGGTATATATGTAAAGAATTATTTCTGCCCGCCAGAGATGCCAGATAACCATGCCAGGGCACAAAGATTTCCCCCCTTAGCTCCTCTAAAGTGGCAAGATATCTTTTATTGGCCTTGAGATGCTCTGGCTTAGGGATAATCGTAAAAGGATTATAGATAAGGCAAATAAATTGCAGGATACAGCTGGAATAAACGCAAATCTCCAGCGCCTTTCTTGCCCTGGGTTCTCTGAAGCTATCGATCATCTCCAATATCTGATTTATCCCTAATCCAAAGAGGATAGCAACTGTCGCGTAAGCCGGAAGAAAGCTATTGGAGGATGTGCCGCGATATAAAGTAGCGATAAATGAGCCTCCGATCATGCTCAGGCAAAGTAAAGAATAAAAAATAAAATTTTTATTTTTTGGTTTTATTGCCTGGGTAAAAATATAGAAGATCGCCGTTATCAAGGCGATAGACAAAGACAAAAGAAATCGTTCCCCTAAGAATAAAGTAGCCTGTCTTTTGATCATCCCCAGCGATGCGGCCAGATAAAAAACATAGTAATTATACCAACCATGGTTTAAGTAATTCAGGAACAAGCTGCTACTGATTACCGTAACAATTACGGTTGCTAAAAATGAAAAAGCGTAATTCATCCTGACAATGAAAGGATAAACGAGAATTATCGTAATAATTGCCAGCGTTGTTTGCTTAGTCAGGTAAGCTAAAGCGATCAACAGGCCAGATAATAGGCAGGATTTCCGAGACTTTCCGAATTTAAGAAAATAAAGCGCGGATAATAATAAAAATAAGAAAAGAGTGTCGTTCTTAACTATGTCAAATACCAGATTGCCGATGCGGAATGTCGCTGCGAATAAGCAACAGGCTAAAAAACCGGCAAAAATGTTTTTGCTTTCCTTTTTCACAAAGAGAAAAATTAATAGGAAATTAGCCAGAGAGAGTAAGAAAGTAAATAACCGTAACGGTATCAAGGACAGACCGAAAACCTTGGCAATAACCGCTAATACATAATAGTAGAACGGCGGATATAGAAATGGGGCAAACCCTAAGGTCGGGCTTACATAAATCCTCTGCCCGCAAATTATCCTGCGGACATGTTCTATCACTCCGCCCTCAAAAAGAACCAGCTCAAAAGGAAAACAAGCGCGTAAGAAGGCAACGATAATATAGACAACGATGAACAAGCCGGCTCCCCCTAATAGCGCGTATTTTAAAAATTTAGCTATAAGATTCAGGGTGCTATCTTTCATTCTTCATCAATTGATTTTAGCGGACTGCTGCGATTGCGCAGCGTTCACTAAATTACGCATTAACATAGTTACGGTTAACGGCCCGACTCCGCCCGGCACAGGGGTAATCCAAGAGGCGCGTTTTAAGGCTTCCTCAAATTCTATATCCCCTACTATTTTATCATTAACCCTGTTTATCCCTACATCCACTACAACCGCCCCTTCTCTTATCCATTCCCCCTTGATCAACCCTGCCTTGCCTACTGCAACGATTAATACCTCGGCTTTTCTTACATGCTCCTCTAACTTCCCTGCCTTACTTGTTCCGATATGGCATACCGTAACCGTAGCAAATTTATCTAATAATAACAGGCTTAATGGCTTGCCGACGATTTCGCTATGGCCGACAATCACTACCTCTTTTCCGTAAAGGTCAACCGCGCAAGAAGCTAACAGCTCCATCACCGCAAGAGGCGTACACGGAACAAGAGCGGCCTGACCAAATACTACTTTACCGATATTAAAAGGATGGATTCCTTCGACGTCTTTCTGCGGAGCAAGGAACCGGCTTATCTTTCTATAATTGATCTGCGCCGGAAGGGGCATCTGGATAATGATACCGTTAACCGATGCTTGGGAATTTAATTTCAGGATGGTATCGACCAGGGAATCTTCCGGAAGATCCTCATCCAACTTATGTAATTGATAAATGATACCCAGCCCCTCCGCTACCTTTGCCTGCGCTTTCACATAAGCAGCTGCTGCCGGATTATCCCCCAGCTGAATACAAGCTAAGACAGGTTTATCCTTAAGAGACTGAACCTGGCTTTTAATCTCCCCCTTAATTCTTTCCGCGATAGGCCTACCTTCCAGTAAATTAGCCACAATTACCTCCCTCTATCTAACTTAGCTTCGAGCGCTAAAGTAGTACTATAAAAATTTTATCTGTTATGATGCATTAATAATTTTGCCGACTTTGGCCTCTGTATCTAATCGGATTTTTCTGACGTTCTTTTTCTTGACTGATAATTCCCTGCGCATCAGGCTGCCTAACTGCTTATCGCCTGAAGAGCGGAGGTTTATCTCGACGTTAAAATAAGCTGATTGAAAAGCGGATTCTAATAATACTGCGGCCACCGCTACGTCGCTGATTAGTTTAATATTGCCCTTACTTATTAATACCGGGCATAACTTTATAGCCTCATGGCAAAGCCGGCAAACCATAAACGGGACATCCAATGCATCGCGTAAATTTTTACTCTCATAAGCTACGACATCTAAGTCCACTAAACGCAAAAATTCTTCTCTTAACTTTTCCGACTTTTCCAATAACTCCCGGAGTTCTCCTTCGTATTTAGCATATTTAGGTTTACCTATTGTAAAATTGATCACCATGCTCACTAAAGAAACGCCCAAAGCCGCACTTAAAGCGCTGGCTGAGCCACCGCCAGGAGCCGGCATCTTAGCGGCCAAATCATCTAAATATTTTTTTAAGGTCTGTTCTTTATAGTTCATCGTTATTTCCCCTTGTCAATAGCTCCACTCTCCCCTTAAATTAAAGGCATCCCTGATTAACTCTATCTTAGGCCCTCCTTGGGTAAAGATCACGGAAACTACATCGAATCTGGCATTTTGATCTAGCAATCTTTTTTCGTTCAGAAAACTGATCGCTACTTTAGAGATCTGCTTTTGTTTGGTTAAAGACACAGCCTCCAAAGGGCTGCCGAATCTATCCGAACTTCTGCTTTTTACCTCAATAAAACAAAAAGTGCCCTTCTCCTTGGCTATAATATCTACCTCTCCCAGCCTGGTCCGGAAATTCCTGGCGAGAACCTGGAAACCGTTTTGCTCTAAGAAAGTTCGAGCGATTTCTTCCGCCAGTTTACCTGAATTTAGATTGTCTTTAGGCACTGCAAAAGCTCATCCTATGGATTAAGCAGGGGCCGAACTTCCTCAACCGATCAAAGTGTAAACCCGTAGGGTAACCTTTGTGTTGAGAAAACCCGTATTCCGGGTATATCCTATCATATAAAGACATAATCCTATCCCGGATCACCTTGGCCACTATCGATGCAGAGGCAATACTTTTTGACTTAGCATCCCCCTTGATAATGCTGGTTAAAGGTGCCTTGGTTTTAAACTCGATATTACCGTCTACCAAGATATGGATATGCCGGGATCTAGCAGCGCCAATCTTGCTCAAGAGCGATTCCACTGCCTGCTGCATGGCTATCCGGGTAGCCTCAAGGATATTCAGGCGGTCAATCACTTTCTCGCCGACTATGCCTATACCAAATAAAGAATTGCGGATAATCTCATAAAAAGCCTTCTCCCTGGAAGAAGGAGATAATTTTTTGGAATCATCAATGCGGTTTTTGAACCGTTGTTCACCTAATGCCACTGCTGCTGCCACCACAGGGCCGGCTAACGGCCCCCGCCCCACCTCATCTACGCCGATAATCAGCTCGTAACCGTCTTTTCTAAGTTTTCTCTCATAGTAAAAACCGCAGCTTCTATTCAGAGATGAAATATCTTTTCTCTTCCCCCTCATCTTTATTAAGGGTAAACTGGCCGCTCTGGAACAAGGAAAAGTATGCAATTAGGCTTCTTTAGTCTGGATCTTAGTAGCACGCTTGCCGATCTTACCGCGCAGATAATAAAGCTTGGCTCTTTTGACCTTACCTGAACGCAACACTTCTATGCGTTCAATACTCGGGGCATAAAGCTGGAATACCCGTTCGATACCCTCGCCATAAGAAACCTTTCTGACAGTAAAACTCTGGGCTACCCCTGAGCCGCGTTTAGCGATGATTACGCCCTCAAAAGGATGCAGGCGGGTTTTATCATCCCCCTCGGCAATCTTTACCAAAACCTTAACCGTATCGCCGACATGAAACTTAGGAAACTCCTTTTTTAACATTTTTTCCCCTAAAAGCATGAGTTTGTTCATTTTTTTTAGATTCCTCCCTTTTTAATTTATTGACTAATAAATCCGGCCTTCTTTTCTTTGTCCTCTTAAGCGCCTCCCGCTGCCTCCACTGCTCGATTCCCTGATGGTTTCCCGAAAGGAGCACTCCCGGCACTGGCATCCCCTTAAAATAAGCAGGCCTGGTATAGTGAGGATATTCTAATAGATTACCTTCGAATGACTCGAAATTCAAGGAATTTTTATCACCGAGGACCCCGGGAATCAAACGCACGATGCTATCTAACAAAACCATTGCCGGCAATTCTCCGCCTGTGAGCACATAGTCGCCTATGGAAATTTCTTCATCAACTAAAAATTCCCTTACCCGCTCATCAACCCCTTCATAATGGCCGCAAATAAGAATAAGCTGCTTTTGCTTAGAAAGCTGCTTGACTAAGCCCTGATTGTATCTCTTGCCTTGGGGAGTAAGTAGGATTACCTTGGTCTTTGGCTTCGCTTTACAATACCGGCAGATCTTCTGGACTGCGCTAAAAATCGGCTCAGGCCGCATCAACATCCCTGACCCGCCTCCAAAAGGGCGATCGTCGACCTTACGGTGTCTGTCCTGCGAATAATCGCGCAGATCATGAATGTATATTTTTACTTTCTGCTTTGCCTGCGCCCGCTTGATAATAGATTCATTGAGCACTGGTGCAAACATTTTAGGAAATATAGTGATTATATCTATGCGCATCATAATTCAGTAGGTAGCCTGTAGCTGATACCTGCCTATTGCACACTATCTACTTTATAATTGCTTATGAATTCTTTTTTGAATTCTTTTAAGCTATCTAGCCGGATCGCCTGGCGTATCCGGCGCATTAATCCCAAATAAAAATGGATATTATGCAGGGAGACCAGCCTTAGGCCTAATATCTCCTGCGTATTCAGCAGGTGACGTAAATATGCCCGGCTGAAGTTCTTGCAGGCATAGCAATCGCACTTCTTGTCTAACGGCAAAAAATCCTCCGCAAAAGGAGCATTCCTGATTACCAGTTTTCCTTCTGCGGTAAAAGCAGTACCATTTCTGCCATAACGGGTAGGGACCACGCAATCAAACATATCTAC
>Ga0172375_10000461_pt1 | contig 66293 bp, 72 predicted proteins | sample LakKiv1m_FD_114537 | JGI IMG/M metagenome (GOLD analysis project Ga0172375, IMG submission 114537) | Freshwater microbial communities from Kabuno Bay, South-Kivu, Congo - kab_092012_11.1m | ecosystem: Environmental > Aquatic > Freshwater > Lake | place: Democratic Republic of the Congo...
CCAAAAACACTTCAATCTTTATTGCTTCTTCTTCAAATTCGGAAGCATCCCGCATAAGACCGGTAAGCAAATGAAGACGCCGTTGCTCTTTCTCTGCCATAAAAAATCCTGATGGTATCACAATATATTTCCGTAAAACAACACACGAAAAACAGTGTAATATGCTGACACAGCAAGCTAATATGTTTATCGACAGAGAAAAATATGATAGCATGTGGCGAAGGTTCTGCCGCATTCATACAGACACATGCTGGAAGTATTCAGATTATTATACCGGAGCGTTACTTCTGATTTCAGACGCACACACCCGTACCCGCTTCCTGAACCTACAGAACCATGGGACAGTGTGTTTACGCGTTTTCCCAAACTCGCTGACGGAGAATCTACCGATCACATGAGCATCGTCTATCAGGGAGAAGTGTTCCCATATTCACCCACGCGACTTCGCCGGTTAGCAGTATTGCGCCCCTGGGCTACCGCAGACATTCCGGGACCACCGAAGTCGCTTAAATCCACGCTGCTGCACGCCATGCACGCACGCCTGAAACAACTGCACATTTCCCATGTGATATATGACGAGCCCAGACGCATTGATTTACCCGCACTCAATAGACGGGAAGATCTCAATATGTACCGATTGCTGCGCGCTGCTGCCAGAATTGACTCGTTTGCTTCAGAACTCGGATATGGAGGGGAAATGAAACAAAGCAGGAACCTACGGCTGTATGAACAACACCTCCTGCATGCGATTACGTTCGCCGATATGATGGAAGAACATACGAAGAGGCCGGCGCGCCTGACGGAAATCATGTCGATTGTCCGTCCGTTTATCCATCATATAGACATCGGTATCGTTATGCATGCACGCCCCGACGTATCAATCTCCAGGCATTCAAAAATGAGCTACCAGCAACTAATCGCGTTTCATGAAGCAGTGATCCGGCTGCCGAAACGGGTGGCAGAACTTACGCAAACCTCTGACCGGCCGCTTGTTATGATCAACGTATATACGAATGATTGTTTTAACAGAGCATCGGTTCAAGAGAAAGCAGGATATATTCTTCGTTCATTGGGAACCGCACTGCGGGGATTCGACCGATCATGAGTGCGTGACTGTTGCAATTGCGCGCTCCAAACTATCAATCATCCGATCAATCGTAAACCGCTGCTCGACGTCCGCCCGACAATCAGCACGCTTAATCTCACCGATACGCTTCGTGGCAACCGCCAGTCCCCCTTCACCCTGCGACTGATCAACAACAAAGCCGGTTTTCCCCTGTATGACGACCTCAGGCACCGCACCGTTCCCATATGCTACTACCGGTGTACCGCACGCCATGGCTTCTATCATGACGAGCCCGAACGGCTCCGGCCATACAACCGGAAACAGTAATGCCTCCGCTCCCCCCAACAGCGCTGCTTTTTCCGCGATACCCATTTCGCCTGTATGTATGATATTTTTCCCGTCAACAAGCGGTGCTATTTCGGATTCCCAATAGGCGGGATTTCCGATTTTGCCGGCCAGAATAATTTTTTTTCCGAGTGATTTGGCGACCGATATCCCGTCTTTTTGATTTTTGTGCGGAGCGATGCTCCCCATCATTAACAGGTAATCGCCGGGTTTTTCCTGATATGGCAATTCGTCCAAATCCGCCGCGTTATATACCGTTCCGACATACGTTAACCCGTCAAATCCAACCCGCTGGGCATTGCTGATGGTTATCACCGGTGTCCGGTAGAAACGGAACTGCTCTGCAAGACCGTCAAATATCGGTAAGTGCATGACAGTGACAAACGGCAGCTTCAGAAACGCAGCAATCGGAAGCAAAACGGATTCTCCGCCGCGCATATTATTGAGAATCATGTCGATTGCCTTCCCATAATCCAGTATCCATTGGGCAACCTGCGTCATGTAGATTAACTCTTTCCGCAAATTCCGGCTCCCCTCGGTAAACGAACCGGATTCCTGGCTATGATTGGAAGAACCGGCAACCGTATCCCCGCCTCCGATTTCTACCAGCGCATATGAGGGATCCGCCTTTGAACCTTTTGCTGCAATAAGCGTCACCGTGTGCCCCCGTTTTGCCAGCTCGCGCGCCTGCCAATATGCGATCCGTTCCGTCCCTCCCTGCATCGGCGGCGGCACGGGAAGCGCGACAGACCCTAATATGAGAATTCTCATATTATTAGTGTAAGTCAAACGGGAAAAGAAATCATCCTCGGCAAAGAAGCATCAGACAGCCGCTATATCCTGAATTTCGAATTGGAGGGCGCGCATTTTCCGCTCAAATCGGCGGTTGCCCCGCTCATCGGACGTAAACATAACACGCCGTGCTCCGCTGTTGGGACCATTCCAGCCTATTTTATAGACATCATATTCATGGCCTTGGGCCATAATTTTGTCGAGCTCTCCCGGATCGGAGTAGTAGATCGTATATCCCGGTACTTCCTGTGCTGTTTTCCGCATAATTTTGGTATAGCTGAATGTATAAGAAAGGCTATTATACCGCGCTATTGTCTATTTGTACATTACCGCGCGTTATTTCTTCAACGGCAGGGGCGCTGCGACGGGGACCGCTATGGCGTTTGGCTTCCTGGCATACTTTATATACGAAAGCTCGAATTTATGCGCAATCGTTTCCCAGGAAAACTTTTCTTCCACCGATTTTCTGGCGTTCTGACCCATTTTATCCCGTAATGTCGTGTTATCCAGAAGTTTATTTACCTTTTCTACTATCTCAGCGCTGTTCCGTGCGCGGACAAATAACCCGTTATACCCTTCTTTCACTGCAAGCGGAATTCCGCCTTTTCTGGTAACAACAACCGGTGTCTGGCAAGCCATAGCCTCCAATATCACCAGTCCCAACGGCTCATCCCATACGCTTGGGGCCACAAATACGTCTGCACGGGAATAATACGGCACTAATTTTTTAATACCCGCACCCAAATGACCCACCCAATGGACATTCGTGAGTCCCAACTGCTTTGCCTTTTCCTGAAGCCGCTGTTTTTCCGGTCCGTCACCTAAGATCACAATTTCTCCGTGAATATTTTTCGCGGCCCCTACCAAAAATTCTACGCCCTTATATTTTGTCAGCTTTCCGGCAAATACGACCACTGGTTTTCCGTGTAAATGAAGCTCTTTATCCACCGATTTGGCGCCGGATTCAGAATACACGAATTTATCTACGTTGACTCCTCCCGGTATTACCCGGCATTTCTCATGAAAATTCCCCTTAAAAATCCGGAGAAACCAATCTCTGGTATACCCGGAGTTCGGAAATATTTGTTTGGCTCTATACATGGCATAATAGGTAGCCCTCGTAAACCGCTTTTCCTTTTCCATGGACGGTAATTCCGATCCGTGAATGGTAACGACATAGGGGATATTATAAAAATCCTTAATAAATGCCGCTGCCCACGAAAACGGAAACGCGTGATGTACATGGATGATATCCGGTTTGAAATCCACAACAGCTGCTATTGCAGACTCCAGCAACGCTTTATACACACGGTAAATCTCATCGTTAGTAAGCTGCGTATAGAGTTTACAATCGGGCCATTCGGGATGTCCGGTAAACGCAACAGGAAACGGTAATGTTACGGAATAAAGCTTGGCCCGTTCGATGGGACGGGTATCGGGAGCCAGAATGGCAACTTTGTGACGGCGGCCTACTTCCGAAGCCAGATGCCTCGCGTACGTGCCCGAGCCGCTTCCCCAAAACGGAAACGTCTGTAAATACAGGATCCGCATGATCACGTAATTATACCTCACACCTTACCCAACTCACAAGAAGATCATCAGGACACAACGAGTGAAAATACCGCATACGAACGCCACATTCCACCTACTCATCGCCTTCCTATCAATGCTTTCATCAGATCCGTCGTGGTCGACCGCGTGTACCTCCGGCCTGCACGGGTTAGAAGTTCTTCGGCTTGTTCTACTGCTTTCAGTTGCGGGTCCCAACTTCCCCAGGGCTCACAAATCAAAATCACATCGTCATTACGCTTGATTTCCCGCCTCAACTCTCTTTCACTCAATGTGATCATCCGTTCGATACCGCCGTCAAATGATTCCCAATCGTGCCCCGCTTCCCTGTATAAACCTGCGACTACAACGCTTCGTTCTTTTCCTTGGTGGCATGCAACCCGGGTTGTCATAAGGGGAAAATACTTATAAATATGGGGTAGCTACGACATCATACGCCTTGAGCGCGTTCCTTAGTGTGCGATCCTGTCGCCTGCAATGCGTTTTCCGTGTCACCTGCCACGCATGACGCGTATCCTTGATATGCTCCCGGCGAAGAAATTCTGCCTGTACCGGAGCTGCGTTCATCGGTTTCCGTCGCACATTCTCTTCTTCTGCGGCAGATTGCCAAAACGCATCACTTTGTAAGGCTGCGGGCTGCCTGCTCAAAAACTTCGCACCGAAACAGTCACCTAACTGATTTAGAAGACACGAAATATTTTCACATTTTACCTTCATATGCGCTCCGGCAAATCGGAAGTATACCATGAATATTCTTACTGAACCAGATATGTAGGTATATCAGAATAGTATGAATAAGATATGGTGAAAGACTTGAAAATACTATTTTTATAACAGAATAATACTATCTATATCAATATATGTATAAATAAGAAATTACTAGCTTTATTTCCCGCCGAGGCCCCGATGTTCGGTATACTGATGCCGCGTACGTATATATCTGGTCCCTGATGCGGATCTTCCTTCTTATACAATTAATCCGGCACGTTAAGCCCGATTCCGGAGAGAAGGAACAAATCCTTCACACAAAACCAACCAGACAAACTGCAGCAACGCTGTTTGCCGCTTCCACCGCCACGGCTCCTGAAGTAACCGCCAAAACCATTCAAACCCTATCGATCTAATAACTTGTGGTGCACGTTTCAGTGTTCCGGCCAGGATATTAAATGTTCCCCCTACAGACATCATGACAACCGGATCGGATATCTTTGCCGATTCAAATTCTCGCACCAGGCGGTCTACAACATACTCCTGTTTGGGTGCTCCCAAACCGACAAAAAGTATTTGCGCATGGTGTGCCCGGATTTTTCGCGCCAGCCCGGACCAATAGTTGTTACCAAGTGCGTCAATCTGTGCAGGAGTATCCTGCTTCAGCACGGGACCTGATTCTGCCCAACCATTCAGCCCCGGATACCGTGCCTGCAAGCACTCCAAAGCCCTGACTGCTAAACCATCGGAACCCCCTATAAGTCCTATCCTGATGCCCCGATTTGATGCTATCGCAACCAGACTCTCTACAAACTCCACCCCGGGAATTCTCTCTGTAATCGGCTTTTGCACTCCTTCCCGCTTCGCTGAACGAAGAAACCGGCTTGCTCCGATGATTCCTATTCCGTCCGGGAGCGCCACATCAGCCCGATTCAATGTATCCCGAAATATCTGATGTATCTGTGCAAATACGATTTGCTCGGGGTTTGGTGTCACAATAACCAGGGGTTTCACACTATTTTTTATTTTGTTGGCGGTCCCGCCCCGGCTTGAGAATAGGTACTTTTTAATTTCTTCTAGGATTACTTCTCTGGAAGAAGTCGTTATATGAATATTCAGTATTTTTTGATAATCAAGGCTCATAATAGTTTATGAAATACAATATCAATTGATATTTTTCTCCAATTATTCTATCGATTGAACACAAAAAACTCTATACGAAATATCCATAAAATTCATCACATTTCCTTTGTGGAGACAAAATAACTATAAGGTATTTTAGCAAATTTCTGTATTTCCCGCATTTTCACCGATTTTAGACAATTTCGCTTACCTTGCTAATTACTAGGGGCTATTTCTTACTGATGCTCCGTTTATATAATTCGATATTTTCTATCGCAACTCCCGTTCCCCGAACCACACAAAGGAGCGGCTCATCGGCAATATGTGCAGGTACACCGGTCATTTGGGTGACTAATTTATCAAAATTCCGAAGTAAACTGGTGCCTCCCGCCATGACGATTCCCTTGTCTATAATATCGGCAGCAAGCTCAGGTGGCGTTTCCTCAAGCACGCTTTTTATCGCATTGATGACTAGATGCAAAACCGGGGCAATTGCAGCTGTCACTTCTGCCCGTGTTAACTGGATAATCCGCGGCAACCCGGTTATCGCGTCGCGACCGCGCACTTCCATGGTGTGTGTGGAGGGTTCACTGCCGGCTGCCGCAGGTTTTCCCCGTTTGTCAGAAAGCTCAGACGGCTTCGGATTATGTTCTACTGCGTCCCCGATCGTAATTTTGATTGCCTCTGCCATCCGTTCACCGATTATGAGGTTAAAGTTCTTTTTGACATAGTTAGCTATGGCCTCATCAAGCTTATTTCCTGCCACCCGTGCGCTTTTATGGACTACCACGCCTCCTAAAGAGATCACGGCGGCCTCTGTACTCCCACCTCCCATGTCGACGATCATGTGCCCGCTGGCCTGAGCGATAGGAATTTTCGCCCCGATTGCCGCAGCAAGAGGCTCTTCGATAAGATAGGCGACTTTTGCTCCTGCGGCCAGCGTCGCGTCTATTACCGCTCTGCGCTCTACCTGACTGGCGCCGGTAGGCACGCAAATCATGACTTCCGGCTTAAAAATACGGTTTCTGCCGACCGCCCGGTCGATAAAATGCGAAAGCATCGCCTCCGTGATACGATAATCCGCAATCACGCCGTCGCGCATCGGCCGGCTTGCCATGATATTGCCAGGAGTCCTGCCGAGCATTTCTTTGGCTTCATTACCGACTGCAACGACCCGCCCGTCATCGGTCGTAACGGCTACCACCGTAGGTTCATTGAGGACGACCCCGGTACCGGCCAACCAAACGACGGAGTTTGCTGTGCCTAAATCTATACCGAGACGTTTGGTGAGACCGAACATAATGGCATTCTATCATAATGTGCGGTATACTATGGCGGCTTACACCTCGTATATTTTATGACTGCAAAAATCCGATCATTTCTGATGCCTTTTGTTACCGTATGTATCATTCTCGGCGTTGCCGCTTCCATTATTGCATACGGACGCGGATACAGATTACGCACGGATGGATCCGTGCAACCGACAGGACTCATCGTACTTCAGTCAGACCCATCAGGCGCCCAAATTATCATTGACGACAAAATAAAGACCGCCACGCAGGCAACCCTCACGTTACCTCCCGGCTGGTATAACGTCACCATTGCCAAAGACGGGTTTCAGTCATGGCATAAACGCATGAAAGTGCAGGGTGAGGTCGTGGCAAAAGCAGAAGCACTCCTGCTACCGATCAATCCGAGTCTCACGGCCCTTACTGCAAGCGGCGTGGTCAATCCCTCGCTTTCACCGGATGGATCTAAACTCGCATATATCATTCCGAATCAAACAACAGCCACTACATCCGCGGCGCTCGCCAGTACGAAGCCGGGTGTATGGGTACTTGATATTGTCGATAAACCGTTAGGACTTAACCGTGATGCGCGGCAGGTAGCAAAATCCGGCACGGTTAATTTCTCCAAAGCAACACTTACCTGGTCTCCTGACAGCAAAGAAATATTGGCAACGACAGCCCCTCTGACAAACTATCTTCTCGCTGCAGATCAGACAAATGAAAATCCGGAGGTCGTTTCCAATATCAAACTATTACAAACTAATTGGCAAAAGATCAAAAATCAGCGGATGAAAGAACAATTAGTCACCGTTCCCGAACTGTTTACCGACATGGCGAGTGCGTCTGCCAAACTGCTCTCGTTATCTCCCGACGAAACCAAAATTCTCTATGAAGCAACCGCCGCAGCGGTATTGCCCCAAATTATCACCCCCGCGCTTATCGGACCGAATCCGACAGAAGAAACACGGACGCTGGCATCCGGTACCGTGTATGTATATGACATCAAAGAAGACCGCAACTACCAAGTGGCAAAATCCAACCTCCTTGCCCCCGCTCCTGTCAGTAAAACAGCGCCCATACTGCCCTTTGATATATCTTCTGTCCTTCACTGGCTTCCGACATCACGGCACCTTGTCGTCGTCATGAAAGACAAAGTGGAAATTATGGACTATGACGGCGCAAACCGCAGAACTGCCTACGCAGGGCCATTCTGGGATGCATTTGCCGTACCCTGGGCCTCAGGAGGAAAATTAGTTATTTTAACGAACCTAAACAGCGCAGCCTCTGCCGTCAATAATCTATATCTTATCAATCTCCGGTAACCACCCCTTCCCCTAAATGGCTCTGTATTGTCCGGAAGCCCAAAACGTGGTATAAACACCGATTATGAAACATCCACGCAGAAGAAAAGAGCACGCAGGCCCGGTCGGAGCGACATTTACGTTTGGCATGTCACATGAGGAGTCACTTGAAACCGCTGCAAAACACGCACAGGAAGCCGCAGACGCACTCGGGGAAGATCTCCCAATTGTAAACGGTTTTACCGGGGAACAGGAAGGACTCGTCCGTCCGCGCAGAAAACAAGGCACATCGGTCAGTTTATCCGGATTGGATGAATCAGCATACGAACGCATTTTTAAACACACAAACTTCCGCGGCGGCAAAGGGAAAATCCAGTAATCCCTATGATACCCCAGGAAACGAACCGATCTCTCATCTACGGCGAAACGGGAATCGTCCACATGCCCGTCGCCCGGGCCGCTGCAATGGAACATACGGCCCGCAAGCACCGCTGGAAGGCGCTTACCATCCATCAGTTAGCATTTGCAGGACAGAGGCCGTACACGCTCGGATTCGAAAGCCATCCGATTGTTCCTTCCGGACATGTCGCAATCCAAATCAGCTGGAGGCAAACGCCAAACTGCGACATGATCGGTGTCCCGCGCACATTTCATGAAGAAGCGGACCGCACCTTTCAAAAAGCAAAATTAGTGTGGTACGCCATTGCAGTATTTCAGACCATGATGCATGCACGTACACATTCCGACAGAACGCTTTCATAACATACAATTTCCTATGCCAATCCGTGAACGGGAGCGTAAACGTTTAGCCGTACGATATATGGCAACATATTTCCCGGAAGCCAGCCCACAACACGTAGAACGAGTCGTAGACATCTGTGCCCGGGGATTTATAGGAGATTACTCGCCAGTCCGGCGCGAACAGGATCATCGTTCAGCACTGGGGTGTGGTGCGAATTACAAAGAATTTGTCATCTATGTGGGCAGAAACGTTACCAGTGAGGAACCGATCAATGTCACCCGGGAGTTCTTAGGGGATATACTCCGCAAAGTATCGATGTAACGCACTCTCATAAATACGCGTGTGCCCCCAGAAGGAATCGAACCCTCATCTTGCCCTTAGGACGGGCCTGCTCTATCCATTGAGCTATGGAGGCAAAAAGACTTTCCCTATTCTACCGCAAAATTATGCTACAATACCATCATCTTGCGGGGTATGGCACAGTTGGTAGTGCGCTTCGTTCGGGACGAAGAGGTCGTGAGTTCGAGTCTCACTACCCCGACTTATCTTTACTAGTGAGGTATAATACCAGACGTGGCTAGTACAAAATCCGAAACAAAAGAGGAAGTTGTCCTTATCATCCCGTTTAAGGGACGCGCGTCCCGTTCGCTTACCCAATTTGCCCATTTACGCCTCGAAGCATCTGAATTCCACCTCGACAGGCGCCGCAGACGGCCCAAAAGTGCGACATCAAAAGAAGGAATGCTGCGCACTGCGTTTATTGTAGATGCGGCAAGCGGCGGCGATTTTGACGACGGGGAATAAATTATTGCTCCTTATTCTTCTTGTAAAATTCCGGGTGGATTATCCGGTCAAACAGCCTGGCGATTCCGGGGAAATATCCTTCCAGCTCATTCACACGCGTACGAGCCGGAAATCCCACCCGTTCCATAAAATGCCAGAATTCCATCGGGTGCTCACCCGCCTCGTTGTGCCGCAATACCCGCCGCGCATGCCATGCGGCTATCCTCTCGGCATCCTGACGGCTCCTGGCTATTCTGGCCATACAAACACGCATCATACCAACAGAACGTTTAACTGATCAAGCGTGCTCCCCCCAATTCCCGTCCCTGGCATATTTTATAAAAGTACGGTATAATACGAAGTAATGAAATTATCGTTTTCCTCCAAAAATCAGGAAGATCTCGTTCTTGCCCCCGATGTCGTTCTCGCTTCCCAGTCTATCGGACGACGGACATTGCTGGAAAAACTTGGTATCCGGTTCCGTGTCGCAGTAACCCGGCTTGATGAAGATAAAATTACCGATCCTAATCCGCTCAAAACCATACAAAAGCGCGCAGTCGCCAAAGCCAACGAAGTAGTCAACAATCCCCGCGTGTACATGATTCCTGAAGACCGCGAAGTGATTGTCATTGCGGCAGACAGCATGGCTATCGTCGGCAAAAAAATGTACGGCAAGGCACTCGACCGGCCGGATGCAACCCATATGCTCAAAGAGCTCATGGGAAAAACCCACGTATTTACGACCGTGATGCATGTCGTATACCTGGACAAAGGCAAGGTCAAAAAAACCTGGACCAAAACAGTCACCACAAAAGTAACACTTCGGAAACTTACCGGGCCGGAACTCGAAAGCTACGTCAACCGCTATGATTTCACCCGGTTTGCAGCCGGCTACGCGCTGAACGAAACCCCGTGGGATCTGGTTACCAAAGTTGACGGATCATACACCAACGTCATCGGACTTCCGTTTGAAGTACTCTTGCCCATTCTCCGTTCCATAAAAATAATCGACGCCCCGGTCGTAAAATAACGGCAGCAACCGTTCTCCCGCCCCTCATAACGCTCCGAACTTTTCACTCCTTCACACATACAAAACATACAAATTTGCTACAATACATATTCATGGAATCAATTAGCGAAAAAATTGACCGTTCGCCCGTCCTGTCCCAAGTCGTCCCTATCGCCTTGACCGGTGTTGTCATGGCAGGATTTTTAGCTCTCCTTCACGCGGCAATTATTCTATTTAATCTCATCCCTGCTTCAGAAAAAATTCACCTGGAAATCCGATGGGTAGACGTACTTGTGGGGGCGACCATATATCTTAAAACGAGTATCGACTTTGCCATCTTTATCGGCCGGATGATGGCGGCAAACCCGGGCTGGAGGAATAGGGTTGCCATAGAAATCGGCACCGCCGCAGGAAATGCCCTCGGCACCATTGCCATTATCGGGCTCTGGGTGACCTTAAAGCATGTTGATTTACTGTTGGCGCTCATGGTGTTTATCGCCTCCCTTGTTCTCTTTGAACTCGCCCACAGCAGCCTGGAACATTTTGCAAACTGGCAGGGCCAGGGAGGAATACGGAAAATGTTATTTTTCCTGATGCACGGGTTGCTTGACCGGGTAAAAAAGATTATCGACCCGGTGCTCAGTCGGGTAATGCCGGATTTGGGAAGTGCCATGAAAGGCAAATCCAGCCTGTCATGGCAACCTCTGTTGATGTTTTCCGCAACAGTCCCGTTTATTTTGGGACTCGATGATTTTGCAGGCTACGTGCCGCTCTTTTCCGTCGTCAATGTCTACGGATTTGCTATCGGCGTCATCGCGTCACACACGTTACTCAACATTGCGCTGTTCCTCTCTCCGAAAAAAACAATTATCGTAGTCAAAAATGAAGTTGTTTCCTTTTTCGGGGCACTCGCATTTATCGGTCTTGGCGTATACGGACTGGTAGAAACCGTGAGGATAGTGACCGAAGCATTTCACTAAAACCATAATATCTTCCGCCGGACGCCGACTCCCTGCTTTCCCCACGCATCTTCTATGGCGGTAATGCGGTCGATAAGGCGCATCGCCTGATGTTCATCCTGTTCTCTCCATAAGGTTTCAGCTAGTTCTTCCCGCAATTGGATCTGCGGAAGCAATGAAGCGATTATGGAGGCCTCAGGCGCGGTCACGACCAACGTTTTTCCGACCGGCTCAAACAGCTTTGTTACCGAAACTTCTGCGCGGTATCCAGGAAGGAGTCTGCGTCTTTGGGGTGCGCGTGTTTCAGCAACTGAAATCATTTCCGGATCATAACGCCTACTCTGGCCTATTGCAACAGGCAGCATTGGACAACTTCCGATCCGATATCTTTCTAATCATATTCAGCCATTTCCGGAATCTCGAGGCGACTCGCGATCTGGGTGCGCCCATGACGGGCTATATACATACATCCGTAGTATTTCATCATTTCATTCGCTTCTTTTGCCTGATGAGCCGACTCTTCCATCTCTGCTACCGTATGCAGTATCGTGGCAAACGGAGCCAATACGCGGCCGGAAAACAGACTATCGCCACCGGCCATGACAGTTAGGTCTGCCAATGTCCCCCGCCGTTCATACCGGACGGACAGTGCCCTGCCGCGCCGGGAGGTCGGCTGCAACACAAACTCTCTGGTTTCTGTTTCTGTCATAGGAAAAATATCCGAAGCGGTAATTATACTAATAATCGCGTCAAAACGCGAAAATCTATACTATGAGTGACAGCAAAAAACAGAGAATTTATTACTGCTGCCCTGAACGGAAGACATGCCGGGAAGTCAGTGACTCTGCGGCTGCCTCATCCAGTTGCCGACGAAGAGCTCTGGCTGATAGCCGGCGCGGATGGGCTTCCGGCTTCATGGGAGGAACGCCACCGTTTGTTTTCAAACTTTCGGGAACCTGTGTAAACAGGCTTTCTTCTGCTTGTGCTGCCTGCCCACGGCCAATAAGCCGTAATCCTGCCTCTTTGAGAAATCCAAGTCCTGCCATAGGATATGTATTATACCGCACGAACGGAAAATTTTCACTCTGTGATAACTTAAATGACGTCTTTGGGTCCGAACAGAAGGCCGATTTCCTTGGCTGCTGCTTCGGCAGAGTCGGATCTATGCACCACGTTATGCGGCTTATCTACGCCGAAATCCCGCCGGATTGTGCCAGGCGCTGCCTCTGCGGGATCCGTAGGACCACATATATCAAATACTTTCTGTATCACTCCATCTCCTTCCAGAACCATGGCGACGACAGGAGTGGACATCATCTGTTTGGACAATTCAGGAAAAAACGGTTTGTCCTTGTGATGCGCATACCAAGTATCGAGAATCGGCTGGGTAAGCTGTACGAGTTTGAGAGCGGCAAGTTTCATTCCTGCCTTTTCAAAACGGGTAATAATCTCACCGACTACATGCTTTTCCATGCCATCCGGCTTTATCAACACAACGGTTTGTTCATTCATTTTGGGTCCTCCTTATACAAAATTGCCCCATAATAACGTTTTCTAAGGGGACATATAGTATAGCATCACAGACGGAGAAAAAACATCTATTGAAATACGTATATACACCCATGTACCGTAACCATAATTCACGATGCCGAAACAACGGGTCATCGCCACTATCGGTGAACGGGAACGGACAATGGAATTGGAGGTACCGAGCAAACACTTCACCGAATCGGAAGAAGGCTACCGCAAGCGCGTATCACAATTTATCGCCGCACAAATGAACGCCATGGGTATAAGCACGTATCAGGAGGGATTTGCTACCAAAGCCGCCGAACTCGACAGCAACGCATTTCAGCAGGTGTTGCGGGCACGCCGGTCAGACGGCGGCGGGGTGACCGATCTACGCGCATTATTAAACCCGAATCGTCGACGACGATCTCATCGCAATAAATACGAACGGTTTTCAAAACAGAGGTAATACGACAGTGCTATCATGAATAGTGATGACCCGCGAAGTCGTGTTAGGGAATCAAATCATTGTTGTTGCCCGCGACGGGCGATTCCATATTGCCGATATCAGTGACGTCGTCGAACCTCTGCTGGATCGTGAAAGTATCCGGCCCGCACTTGCGGCATATTTTGAAAAATACGGACTCCGGATGGCCACGGCCGACGAAGCAGAACGTCATGGATTTCCCGTGCGGAAAGAACGGAGAACACTGTATCACCACATGATTCCCAAACCCCGGGCGCACAGATAACACTGCTTCTCATTGTCCCTGCTGATTTTGCTGCATATACTGCTGTAACCGCTCTCTGCGGCCATTGCGGTCGTCCGTACCGGACGGTGTGGCTGTCGGAGTAACAAAATCCGGATTAATCAGACTCGGACAAATGTTATCACACTGCCGCTGAATATTCGGGTTGCCGAATCTTCCGCATTGTCCTTCACACCGTTTTCCTTCGTTTACTTTTACACACACTAACGTGCAGGCTTTTTGTGCACGCCTCTCACCCATCATTTGACATTTATCCTGACACCAGCCGTACACTTCCGGATTCCTCCGCTGCGCGAGCCACTCCTGAAACTGTGCCTGCACATCGGTAGGACCGTCGCTTGCATAGCTGCGGAAATCCGTATTGACGGAAATAACATACAACATGAGACCAATGGAAGCTAATGCGATGAAAAATACGATCCAGGATTTTTTACCTGACCGCTCTGAAGATTGGATAACTTTCATATGATGACCTCCGCTTGTATGAGCATAAAAGAACTGCCGCGGAGATGTCAATCATTATTACCGCCGGGCCATAGCGGGCAGGGTGATTTCCGGATCAAGCGTATGCTGACGCAATTGCTGTTCCATCTGCCGGAATACTCCCTCAACAGGCTGCATACCGTTTACCCAGATAAGCCTGTTTTCGCGGGCAAGTTTATCTACCATCGGACCCACGAAGTCTTCATACTCCTTGAGGCGCACGGCATGGACCTTGGGCGTATCGTCTACTCTCCCCTCGTTCCTGGAGGCACTTCTTTTATACGTTTCTTCGTCCGTCGCATCCATGTGTACCAGCACTAAATTTGCACCGGTTTCCTGCGCTATTTTTTCGAACCCGTCGAGCTGATCCAAACCACGTGGAGATCCTGCTATGACAAGCAGCCGCTTCCCTTCTGAAAATTGTTCCTGTATGACTTGACCGAGCATGGCGATCGTTGGTTCATCCGGCAATTTCAGACCCTGCTCCATCAACGGAATATACGGCCCGATCAGCGGCCAAAACCTATGGGTTTCCCCCTCTTCGCGCACGGCACGCATAATATGACCTGTTGAAATTTTGACTGCCTCAGGATGAGCTGCGACAAGTAAATCGGCTTGTGTATCTTTACCGGCGAGAGGTTTGCCTATAATCGCGAGAAGAGTCGGCTTCACAGGGAATAAGTATACCCTATAGTATACCTGTGCACAATGGGCATTTTTGTTACTATGGTATCCATTCGGTTCATAAGTATCCTATTTCCGCCTTTAGCACCCATGTTTCGTGCAGCCCGGTTTTTATGACTGGACTTCACAGATACGATATAATAAAGGCGCCAAAACAACCCAAAAGAAACCCATGAACGGACGAAGACTCCAACTCATGCTCGCCGACCTTGCAGAATCCCGCGCCGGACTTGCGGAAGCATTCGCGCGATTTGCATCCTACAAAGGTGATATCACTGCAGAAGAAGAGGACATCCAGGAAGCAATGCGCTTTCATGCGCTGGCAGAAACCCACAGGATAGCCGCAGGAAAACCAAGAAGCAGAAATAGCCGGAGAAAAACTCCTGAACAAATATAAAGACTATCTTCTCGCCCTGGAAGGAAGCCGTATTTCCGGCTCCCGGACGCCGGGGAAAAGCAATTCTACCGCTTTTGTGCCGACATGCTCTTTCCCGCCCGTTCCGTTAATCTCATGGAGCCTTCCTTGGTCCCTGAGGCGGTCAACCACGGGTTTTGTCACCCGCTCAAATTCCGCAAGCCGGTATTCTACAGCCTGATCATCAGTCCGCTTATGTGACTTCCTCTGCTCTACCCGCTCAAATACAATGTCATCGGGAACGTCAACATACATAAATTTTTCTTCGTATCCGCACGCACGCGTCCACCTATCCAGCCAATCCAGCTGCTGATCACTTCGGGGTCCTCCGATCCAAATCACCGTTTCCTTCCCTGCGTCCAGATGCTCGGTAACCAGCCGGGTAAAACACCGGAATATCGGCTCGTCAGGAACAATGCCTCCGGCGTCGGCAATGGTAATTGCATCCTTAAAAAGAGGCCAAAACCGATGATCCTGCCCTACGGCTTTTACTTCACGGAGTACTTCCCCAATAGATATCGTTGCAAGTCCCGCATCAAAATTACGCAGGCAACGCGCGACCGTGTCTTTCCCTGCAAGCGGTTTACCCAACAGCGCGATAATCGTAGGTTTCATAGAGAAAAAAGATGAGAAGTAGCGATTTTACCCTGTAGTAAACTTTACGGTCAACCGTCAAAGAGACAGGAGTGTGAGAAGCGCTTCGTCACGGGGTTTACTCCATACCAGCGACATATTCAGATTCTCTGTTTTGAAATACTTAGTAATGAGCGCATTAATGTGAGGAACTGATACGGCATCTATCTTTTTGATATAGTCTTCAAGCGTCATCAGTTTCATGCCAAATAACTCTGCCCGACCGTACCATTCCGTCCAGAATTCAGGATCTTCACTCCGGAACGCAAGCATGGTCTTTAACCGTTTCCGTGCGACGGCAAGTTCATCTTCCGTCACCCCGCCGGCTTTTACTTTCACGAGCTCCTCGATAATTGCCTTGGTCGCTTCCGTCACTTTATCGGTTGCCACTCCCGCATAGATATCCCAGCTGCCGACATCGTGGTAGGCCGAACTTCCGCTGCGCACATGATAGCAAAGTCCCCGTTTTTCCCGGATTTCCTTAAATAACCGGCTGGTAAACGACACGCCCATAATGAGATTGAACAGTCCCCACGCAAACCGGTCTTCACTGTCACGCGCAAATGCCCGCAGGCCAACAATCAGATGTGCCTGTGCTGCATCACGCTTGGTCACAACAGCAAGCTGAGGCTTGGTCTGGTGCGGGGTCACAACATCGATATCGCCGGTTTTTTTGGCCGGCAGTGTACCGAACCACTCATGCACCTGTTCCGTAATTTCTTTGCTGTGTTCCGATAGTTTACCTGCCACCATCACAACCATGCGCTCCGGTGCATACCACTGGGTGTGATAGCGGCGGAGTTCATTTGCGTCCACAGATTTCAAACTTGCCTCTTCCCCGATGATACGCATACCCAATTTCGTATCCGGATACAGTAACCCGTGATATATTTCTTCTACTTTGTTGGCCGGCTCGTCTTCGTATCGCTTCATCTCCTCCAAAATGACATTCCGTTCTTTGTTTACCCACTCTTCAGGGAGCCGGGGATTCACCGCCAGTTCTTTATTGATATCAAGCGCCAGATGCCAATCTTCACTTAGCACTTTATTGTGGTAATTCGTAATATCGATATCGGTATACGCATTTTGCAGTCCGCCGGCACGTTCAATCGTATTCACATCGTCCGTTGTCGGATATTTTTCCGTTCCCTTAAATACCATGTGTTCGAGAAAATGGGAAATACCGTTAATGGCCGGGGTTTCATACCGGCTTCCGACACCGACCATGACGGAGGTTGCAACACTGTTGACACCTTCCATGGGTACCAGGATCAAACGGACACCATTGGATAATACGGTTTTTGTATAGGGAAGCATGAATTGTATCCTACCGGATTAGCATACATATTTCCAATAGGAAATATAAAACGGCATGTTAAAACGGAAGTGTTTTGCCGTCGGTGTAACAAATCATTTTAAATAACATACTCACCCGGTCATCCTGCTCACCGAGGACTTGCGTTCCTGCCAATAACTGCACCTGCGGACGATTCAGCGTATACGTCACTTCGCGCAGACGCTGCGGCCTTCTTCCGTCTGCCACCTGAATCGACGCATGCCTCCATTCCGGCTTGATTTCGAGTACTCCTATTCCGTCACGACGGACGGTAAGCCACCAGGAATGACTCTGATTATTCCACCGTTCATCGGTTATGCATTCGCGCCGTGTACCGGGCTGCACTTCGCGGACGAACGCCGTTTCAGCGAGTGCTCTCAGTTGAGCGGACCTCATTGATGCTCCGACAATTTCAGGTTTTACAAGTGTAAGCTCGAGAATCGCCATAAGAAAAGGTATTATACAAAAAATTGCCGTACTTTGATACAGATGCACCTGTTTTTTTCCAGTTGACCGATACCCAATACCCTCATGTATAAAGAAAGAGGAAAATTCACGATTCAAAAAATGACAAAAATCGTGAATTTTATTTTTGCCTGCTCGTTTGCTGTATTAAATTATTTCTAAGCAATGACACCGAAAAACGAGCGACCCATATATCTGGATGTCGTGACATCGTCAAAAGAGCGCGTTATGGCGTTTCGCTCCCTTCTCCCTGCAGACCGCGTCAATCAGATAACCCCCGGATTTACGGAAACGGTTATTCATAAACCGGTCAACAGCTCTCCTTCGGAATGGCCGTTTGAAGTCGCCCGCGAGAAAGCGCTACAGGATATAACAGGACTGCTCGTCCAGGGCGTCGTCAATAAATCGGCGTGCGAAGGTCTTGTAGGAGATATTTCTGACCGGCCGGGACGGACGATCAGACTGTATTCCGATACCGTTCAGGTAAGTTATAACGCGGAAGCTCCCGACGACGTTCCGAAGGTGCTGGAAAAACCCATCAGTATTGAACATTGGCTGACGGATCCGGAAAACGGCGCACTTGCACAATCAGGAAAAAATTTCGAAATTTGTACCGCACTCACCGGCATAGATCTTACCGACCCGTCTGCACATCCATCTACCATCCTTGTGCGGGTAGCCGGAAAAATGCGTCCGTATGACATGTCTGATGTCATGAATGTCATCCGCACGCACGGCGAACGGGACATTACGATGGCAGCAGGAGGTGTTTCCATCCAAAACGGAGGAACGGAACTCTATGACAAATCAGAGCCACTGCGGTGCTATATCCAAAAAGATCCCAACCTGCAACCGCAATTAGTGTTTGAAATCCCTTCATGGGACCATTTGGCTCTTACAACCTTACGCCGGTTTGTATACGGTGCCGTCCCCGAAGCGCTCGACGCGCTGATTACGCAAATAGACAACAGCACACACATCAGTACATTCTCCAAAGCAAAAGGTATGATATTTCCCTATCCGTCCGACCAGGATACCAAATTTCTTACATCGTAACACCCTCCTCCCCTCTTGCGGACCACGCCCCGTATACGACATACTTACCTTGTATGACCCCCGATGACATCAGAGAACAAATAGAAGCCGATATTGTCGACCTCATCAAACAAAAAGTAGAGGCAGAAGAAATGAGTGAGGAACGCGCCCAAACATTGGCGCAGCTTGTTCTTGAACGCCTCAAACCGGGCATGACACTGGAGGAATTATATAAAGCGCTGCCGCACCTGGATGATAACTTTTCAGAAATTTCCCATGTCATCGTGCCCTACCTGCGGGACTACGAAGACGGGGTGGCAAAACCCGCTATCGAGTCAGTCCAGCAACTCATCAAGGCAGGGCAATATAAAGAAGCTCAGGAGCTGGCAGACCGCGTGATAAAACAAAATGTCAAATTAGTATGGACCGGTTCTTCCAAAGCAGCTTCTAAATAACACGGTTACCCCCCGCGGCAGGACTCCCCAACTCACACAACAACTATATCAATATAAATAATCCGGACGTAGTTTTAGTGTGTAAGTGATATTGCGATATAGTAGTGGAGTCCTTGACACGCAGACACCACTCACCTACTGTGAATATATGGATATTTCCCTGCCGGCAATCGATTCGTTTATCAGCGGTTTGATTGCGGAAAAATTTGCCGCAACCCCCTTAGACGATGCGACAAAAGCCGATATTAAGCGCGAACTTACGGAACGATTAAACCAATATCTCACGCTACGCACGATTGAAATGGTCAGCAGTGCAAATCCGGAAGCCGTCACGAAACTTGCTGAACTTATCAAAACAAATCCCGCCCCTGAAGAGGTCCAAACGTTTATCAGCAGCTTCGTAAAAGAACCTGACGTACTGGTTGCACAAATTTTTACCGATTTCCGCAGGCTATATATCGGCGAGGAAAAGAAAATACACTAATCCCGTATGGCTGAACCACTACCCGCACAACAACATCCCGAAATCAATAAGCCCCAATCAATCATTGTGGGTGAAACAGCAATTTATCTTACTACACCACAGCAAATCAGCGGAAAAGAAGTAACGTACGTCACTATTTTGGGCGCGGAAAAACGGGCAAATGACGGTGTCGGCAGCGTAATACCGCTTGTTAAGGAATTAAGCCGCAAAAAAGGCGACGAAGGAAAGCTTATCGACAAACCGCTTACCAATCTCAATGCGTTTGACGAAGTTCCGTGGGAAAAAGTTTCCGGCCTCCAATGGACAGACGAACAGGGAGCGCCGCACATGATCACCAAAGACGCACTTACACTCTCCCCTCAGGAAGCGCCCGCAGCCGCTGCCAACACGGAGATTGCGGATGCAGCCAAACAAACAGAAGTGCCCAATGCTGCACCAGCTGCTGAAACACCGGCACAAACCGACGTGCCTGCGCCTGCAGTCTTACCGGAACAGACCGCGAGCCAACCGGTTACCCCGGAGGGACAGGCGACATCACCCCAACCGGAATTACCGGTTGCTGAACCCGCACCGGAGACTCCGGAGCCGGCTCCCACACCGGCAAAAGGGGCACGCGAAATTCTGGAAACCCTGACAGAAGACCCCAATATCATTACTATCGTGGGTCTTAAGGCCTATGAAACCCGCGCGCTCGATTTAGCCGACCGCAGCATGCAGAAACTCACCCATCCGCAGGCGCAGGAACGTGCGAACGCGACACGGAACCTCTGGGAAAAAACAAAAGACACAATCCACGGCATGGAAAACTTCGCCGTCACGACCTGGAAACAAAGCATCGGCGGCATTTACTTCCATGAAAAAGCCCGCCAATACTACATCGACATGTTAAAAACCGCGGAAACGCCGTTTGCCGAAGACGCGATACGGCTTGCAGAACGCAGGGCAACCGACAAATATAACGCGAAGCTGGCAGATTCGAACTTCGTGCTTCGTATCGGCACAAAAGCAGTCGAATGGTTCAAAGATAAAGTGGGCATGCGGACGACGATTCAGAACCTCGCGCTGGAAGAAATAGGCACTATGCGGCTTACGGGAGAAATCAAAGGCCTCGAGACGTTGGAGCGCGAAGCTAAAGCGGTCCGTATGCGGTTCGGAGCAGATTTTGATAAAGCAGACCAGTTCGTACGAAAACAACTCGGAGAAAAACTGGAGATTCTTGACCCTGAAAAGGCTGAACATAAACCGCTTATAGAGGGAATACAAACATTACTCAAACAGTATGCCGAAGGTGAGATACCGGACAAAGCAGAATTCGATACACGAACAAAAGAATTCTTCAAAGCCACGTTAAATAACACACGACCGGATATTTTTGCTGAGGCAGAGTTATATAGTTCGAGTCTGTATGAAGTAGCAGAAACGCTGCGCACAAAGATGTCTCATGAAGGCGGTCTTGCCAATATCGACGAAGCAATCAATTCCATGCAGATCAGACTCGGACTGGGAACAATGGGAGAGGTAACCAGTCTGGAACCCACTGCCGTCGAAAAAGGCGTCGGGCATATCCGCGAAATCGCAGAATGGCTCAACCGTAAAAGCATACTGATACCGATGGTCTTTAACGAAGCGACAATCGGTTCCGGCGTTGCCATAGCGCTCTCTGCCGTCAATTTCCTTAAAACAGCTCCGTTTAAAGCAGTTGCCAGTATCACGGGGCCATTAGGCAGCCTGACCGGAGGCGCACTCGCAGGAGGACTATTTGCCGGATGGCGCGAATACGGCCAATTGCAGAAAGACTACATGACCCATCTGCGCGAGCGCGAAAGCGGTGCGCAGTTTACCGAAACGCAAAAACGGAGGAATTGGTTCGAAAAATTTGCCGTCAAACAACGCAGAGCCGACGAAATGATTGCTTCACTTCAATCCTCGCTCTACGAAAACGACGCGCTGAAAGCCAATCTGACGGATGATGAATTACGGGCAACATTTGCGACTGTCGCCGACTTACATGCACGCAAAGCAGTCAGCGAAACCGGCCCCAAACGAATCGGTCTGATACAGTATTCCAACCGCGAGGCGATCGAAAGTGAACGCAGTGCCCTGGATATTACAGCCAACAAAGCACTGGCCGATGTCGAGTCGTATCTGTCCTCGCATGCGGAGCAGGCAGAACTGGTATTAGGAGGCAATACATTCCCGGAATTCATGGAAAAACTGACGGTATCGCAAACCCGGGTACTGCGGGAGGGAGCCAACACACTGGACATGATGGACGATCCGGTAAAATTGACACTCAATCTCGTTTCTTCCTATGCACCTGAAGCGGAAATGATTCGCCGGAGATGGCCGCTTGCCGGCAAAAACCTAAGCGGCGATGAAAAAGCTCTCGGCCTGGACGCCATTCTGGAAGAATTTAAAGCAGAATCACGTATCGAAGCCATCAAATACGGTGTCAAGGCAGGCGTCGTCGGAGCCGCTGTAGGAGCCGCGTTCCAGGGGCTTGCTCACATCGGAAGTGCTGACACCGTCACGAGAGGTCCGGCGGAATTTACGAACGTGCCTACCCCTGACGGAACAAGTCACATAGAACTTTCGCCTCCGACCGCCGAACATATCGTTTCCGTAGGACACAACGTGTATCAACTGCCGAAAGAAATGATCGTCACTCCGCATACGGAAAACGGTGCTGTATTTTATGATGCGAAACTGGATACCAGCCTGCTTAATAACCTCAAAGGTCAGGAGGATGTCATACTAGGAACGCACCTGACAGAACAACAATTCAGGGACACCCTGGAAAAAGCGGGGCTGTCATTTGTGGATCCGCATAAAGCAGGGGAAGCAGTTTCAAGCGTTCATGATCTCGTCACTATCCCCCACCTGACTACGGCAGGCGGAGAACCCATTACCGCCAAATTACCGGAAGATTATACGCTCAAGTATATGGACGCTGCCCATAACTGGCAGCTTCTGGACGCAGACAAACACGTCGTAAGTACGGTGTCCTTCACGGAAACAGGTGAATTCAAAGGAACTTCCGATCAGCTTGCGAAACTGACCGCGGATCTGAAAGCGAACGGACTGGAATGGCGTGCACCTGAAGTTATCCCTGCGAAAATCGAAACATTCCCCGCCACATCGATAGCAACACCTGAAACACCGCACGTGCCGGGCGGCACGATGATGGATATCCAGGGCAAAGACCTGCAGGAGGGCGGACTCTGGGATTATTTCCTGAATAAAACCAGCGGAGAGCACCCGGTCGCAAGCGCCAACGGCGTGAAAAATCTATTCCGCCTGTATGAACAGCACTACGTACCGCACACTGCAGACGGACTGCCCCAAAATGTCTCATACGGTGAAAATGGCGCAAATCCGCTTGATCATATATCGCGCCTTCGTGACGCGACGTTCGGCGATACGCATGTTCGGGAATTCGATATCTCCCGCATTGCCAATGATGCACATATATCCGTTCCCAAAGATATGTTCAGTCCGGAAGCGATCCATCGTTTCTCACAGATGAACGACTCAGCTATCAATCATTACCAGGAACTCGTTGCTACGGGCAAAGGACCCATGGAAGTATTACGGCTGCTGGAAAAAGGATCCGATCAGGACAAAATAGATGCGTTGCTTCTTCGGATGAGTTATTTCGGACGCGATGCGGATTTACCCAGTAAAGCTGAACTTGCTCCGCTGCTTGAAAAACTCGGCATGCCGGAGACCACGGGACCTGCGATAGGTACCGTACCCATCGTACCCACACCGGTGACAGAAGTGCGGACGGAAGCCGTGCATCAGATTTCGCTCACAAAAGTATTCCAGACCGACGAGCCGGGGAAAATTTTTGCTGCTACCCCGCTTGAAATTCCGTACAACGTCGAAACAATCGTGACACCGGGCACCCCGGCACCTGAACTCCCGTGGATACCGATTTTTATCCCATACCGTGAGGTGCTCGAGGCGGCCCCGGTAGAAGTGCTGTTACAGACACCCCAGGGTGAAAAACTACTAAGCCCGTTCGGATATGATGAGGCATTTTTGGACCGTGAAGCACGGACCAGCCGCAAATCTCCCAGACTTACGGAAAACAACATGGTCAAACTCAACGAACGGGAAGAAATTGACTGGTATCTTACCACCCTCACCCCGGAAGAAATCCAGACGGTTGATTTACTCAAAGCCCAGGAAAATCCGGCAGTACATCCTGATACACGCGCCATCGTATCCATTCCGCTTATACAAAACGGCGACACCATTTATCAGCGGCTCAATTCCTATACCGGACAAACCAAGGCAGACGGTACCCCGCTTGATCCCAATCACACGGCATTCGTCGTGTATGAGGCCACGATAACGCCGCCGGCCGGATCAGTAAACAGCACATTACCCGGAAACACGAAAGCGGAAATCGACCGGTTTAAAGCAAACCATCCTGACGCACAAATTCTGTACGTCAACCATATGTATGCGGAACAGCCGTCAGCAGGTGCCATAAAACGCGACATGACCAACTATGAATTATCGCTCCTGTCAACGCGGCCCGCAGAGTCACCGGAGGTCACGCTTATTGCAGAAAACAGCACCGGTATGCCGGTAGAAACCACGTACCTTTCAAGTGTCATAGATACAATGGATGCCGACCAGACCATTGATATGGTAAGCGGCCCATATCAGCTTCCCAAAGAAGCGTACGCTGCATACCCGCTGCTATTTGCGCATCACCGCGCGTTTGAAATCTTTGACGCGCTGGTCCGCCACGGCGAAGCCCAAAGCGTTCCTGCAGTATTTCAGGGTAATCTCGCCGTACGCGCAGGCTCACTGGCCGCTGTCGGCGGATATAATGCAAACTCACCGCTTATGGAAGAACGCGAAGTTGCCTGGATGATTACTGACGCACGCGGTACTCCTGACGTAGCCCGCGTATTACCCTCACTTGCTGCAACGATGGATCCGAAGGAAACCGTGTACATGCAGCTACAGCAACTCGGACTCGCGGAGCCTTCCGTCCCGCTCTCCGATAATGAAGTCTATAAAAACATGGCATGGGAAGATATGGCCAAAAAAGCAGGTGAACAATTTACCAAAGAGCATCTGGAAACACATCTGACGAACATGCATGACCATATGTATCCTTCACTCAAAACCATGAACCCCGCGCGGTTCGATGCGTACTTCGGACGTTCCCTGGACGCATTAGGTCTCACATACGAACTCAAAGACGGAAAAGTTTCCATAACGGATATGACAAATCTTGCGGCCAATATGCAGGCATCTCCTGATATAGAGATATTTGCCAAAGACGCATCGCAGGAAATTACGGCTGCCCTACCAAATGCTCCCGAAACAGCGCGGGAACATCTGGAAAATCTCGCAGGAGAACAGCCGGAATCCGCACCTCTTACTCCTTCGGAAACCGTTGCATCAAGCATCGCATCACCTGATGTTACTACTACCACGTCATCGGAACAGATTCCCGTTTCCGAAAAACCCAAAGCCGCTGAACGGTTGCCTGACGGAGTGGAAGACCGCATCAAATATGTCCTGAATAAAACAAAAGAATCAAATGCGGCAGTCCAACTAACCCCGGGAGAACTTATGGATTATGTCCGTTCATCAGTGGAACTTCCGGGAGCCCGGATCACCGGCGGAAAAATCATCATTGAGGGTAATAGCGTGAAACTTACTGATATGAAAGCCAGAACGATCGTCGGTGAGGCACAATTTGCGGGCACACTTATACCAGATCCGACGAAAGGATTGATTGTGAAAAAAGATACGTTGCAGCTTCACTTGCCGCTTCTTGCCCGCCCGTGGGAAAAAACAATCCATCAGGGTCTGGATCACTTCAATGACTTAGTACTTACGCATTTAAACGGCCGTATCGATCAGCAGTGGTCAGCCAGCCGAATCGATGTAGCAGGACAGAACCTGCAGGTGACATTCGCCAAAAAACCGCAGAAAAAAGGATAACTCACGTGTGTTTTAATCACCAACAGGAAGATCGTCGCCTTTCCCACGTGCAGCAAGGAATCGTTTACGTGCAGCCTGTAATAATTGTTCGGGCGTCCATTCTTCTAACCCGATAAACGTGGTTCCCAGACGCGCTGCGTCCGCTATTTCCGTCGAATCCTCAGTAAGAAGCGACAATCTGGCACGTAATCGTTCCCGTGCAGCGGTCCCCCGGCGTTCCCGCTCGAATGTCTCCCCTACGATATGCGCCAATTTTTCTTTAAACAAAAATCCCGGCATAGAGCTGTATTATACCTTGCGGGACAACAAAATCAAAAAAATATTTGTATCCTATAGAAAATTCTGCTATACTCCCCAACCTATTATGCCGGGTAGTAGAATTTCGACGCGTTTGAGTTCATTGCGCGCCAAATAGACAATCCCGGATATACATATTGTTTGAAAGAAAAGGAGACAGAAATTTTGCCAACGCATAACGCAATGGTCGAAATTTCACTACCCGGTATGGTCGCTACCCAGGAAATCCGCCCGATACAATCATACGTCCATTTGGAACCGACAAAGCCGACGAAAGAAACCCGTACCAACTGGCTCCGATGGATTACGGATCCCGACATCCGGAAATGGATGAGCGGACCGCTCCCGGAACATCCCGATCAGGTGTATCGCTGGGTAGAAGCTGCTACCACGGATTCCCGCCGCCATTACTTTGATATTTATTCCGACAACAAGACGGTGGGATTTGTCAGTCTGCGTCAGGATCAGCAACCGGAAACAACGGGTGAAATAGGCATCGTCATCGGGGATAAACAGTACCAAAGCCGCGGAATCGGCACCAAAGCCATTGCGGAACTTCTGACGTATGCCAAAGAAACCGTACATCTTTCGTCCGTGCGCGCACTCATCAAACCGGACAATGAAAAAAGCATCAAATTGTTTACCAAATCCGGGTTTTCCCTCACGGATTACGTGACGATAGACAATACCCGCCTCCTGAAATTCGAAAAACAACTCGGATGAACAAAGAATATGCCATGTGCAATGGCTGCCCGATCAGATTGGAATGCCATCCCGCACTTACACCCCAGGCAATAAGTGATGATGGTCTGCGCCTTCTTCCCATATCAAAAAATGATGAAAAATCCTGGCATTGCAGTTCATTTACCTGCCTGCGTGACGGAATGCGGGGAGCCCGTGATGCCAAACAAAACGGCAATTTTACCTGGCGCACGATTGTTGAATTGTCAGGACGGGAACGGAGGGTAAAAGCTGCTGCTTTCGGTTCTCCTTCAAAACGAACCGACATCCTGGAACTCCGGGTTATCACGCGAACACGACGCCTGTATTCACTGGGCCAGGATGGTCGATATTACAGAGCCGGAAGGTATACCGCCCCGATAGAAATATAATATGAATGCCGTATCAATCCCTGTTTGTTAATGACATATACGGCGCGACAAATTCATCTAAAATCACCCGGATCAGCGATTCTTTCTGTTCAAGCGGCAGCTCGCCCGGAATTTCAAACAAAAACGCACGCTGCATGGAAGGATGTCCATGCAGCTCCTTCTGCACGGACCACATTTCGAAAGAATTATCGTGTATAGCATCAGATGCTACGGCACAAAATCCATGATCCACCCAATATCCCAGGTCAATATCGTCAATACCGTTATACAGAGGAATATCCATGGCGGTAACCCGGGACAATAGATTCGTACGGAGCTTTTCTATATCGGCATCCATGGTGCCATCGTCATTTCTCGTCATAAGATTATACAGATAAAAACGCCGTTCCAGCGGATCTTCATGGAACGAAAATACCGTATGAACGCCTTCGTGTTCCAATAAACTATCGGCGAGAAGTTTTGCCTGAGGATGATCGGGCGTTTCCTTAAATACGAACTGACGGTTTAAATCTACCCCGCGTGCCGCACGTGCCTTATCCTGAAGTGCCGCAGGATGTGCTTCCAAAGCCCGGACCTGTGAAGCGAAATGGCCGGGATCCTCCCGGACCTTTCTGTCCAACTGACGGCGGAGCGGCTCTATAACTTCATGTTCGTCTCCATGGATACCGGATACAAAAAATGCAGTGGGATTTAGTCCGATGCGTTCAATAGTGAGGCGTGCACCTTCCGGACCATACCGCGTAAATTCTGTTACAGTAGGATGTATTTGCCGTTCTGCGCGCATGAAGCGGAGTATACATCGACATGCAGGTTTTGCAACATCATCATGTCACGTTACAGAAACAGATACTTGCCTGCTTTATGCCGTCCGTTTGCCAAAAACTATCTTATAGTGTATACTCTGCCTCCGTATGAACACCTCCGGCGTCATCTTTGAACACGGCTGGAATGGCCATCAAACCGTAGCAGGCGACCTTTCGCCGCTTATGAGTATCAGATCACGCACTGCACCCGGGCGTGCCACTACAACGCATCGGAAAACACACGAAACTCCCTGGACACGGTTACTCGGTTTAGGACTGGTTGCACTAGCCTTGGGAGGGCTTACCGGCCCCATGACTCCGCGCATACGCCTGGAGGCCAAATACGCCCTTCTCCAGGCTGAGCGTGCCTGGCCGGCAATCCGAACCGGCATTGAAACCCGCATATCCGGCGCTGAGGCCATGATATTAGCCGCATTACAGAACAAACAGCCTCAACAGTTGGGTACCACGACTCCTCCGGCAGCCGTTCCTGCAGCCTTTGACCCGCTTAAAACACCTGACGGAGCCTCAATTGACCCGGTAAACAAGGATTTTTCGCTTGTCATCCCGAAAATTGGCGTCAACGCAGCCGTCATTCCGGCCGTAAACCCGACCAAGCCAGGTGAGTACCTGGCAGCCTTACAAAAAGGCATCGCGCACTCCTCGCTGTCGTATTTCCCAAATGAAGACGGCACGGTATTTCTGTTCTCTCACTCCACGAACTACGATTGGTTTGTGGGAGACCTGAATGCCGTGTTTTACCTTCTCAAAAATCTGGAAGAAAAAGACACGGTCGTGCTGTTTTATAAAGGAACAAGCTATACCTATAGAATTACCGGCAAACAGATCGTCGACCCTACTGCAGTCTCGTATATGGCTCCGCAAGCAGGCGCACGCAGGCTCATCCTGCAGACCTGCTGGCCTCCGGGAAGCACGACACAGCGGCTGCTTATTTTTGCCGATCTTGTAGAAACGTCGAACGAGAAGATTTGACACCTAGTATCCTATAACACTTGACAAAGGAGCACTAGTGTGATACACTCTGCAAACGCTCAAATTACTAGAGCAAACTATATAGTATGAAATCAATCAAAGCTATTTCTTTGTTTCTTTTTGCAAGCGCACTCCTTATCGGAGCGCCCGCTGTCCTTGCCGATTATGGCGAGACTCCTACCTGTACGAATCAATACGGCAATTCCGTAGAATGCCCTCCTAACCGAATCGTTATAGACAAAAAAGTGCGACAGGCGCAAAACGCGTATGCATTCGTAGAAAACATCACCAACTCTGATGCTGCATATTCTGTCGGCAGCGAGGTTGAATACGATATCGCCGTCACCAATACAAGTAATGCCAATTTCCCGACCGTCACCGTCATCGACATATTTCCGGAAGCCGTGACGTTTGTTTCCGGTCCGGGACGTTATGAGGCGTCTACCAACAAACTTACCTACGAAATCTCTGACCTGAAAGCCGGCGCCACGGTACATAACCGCGTGCTGGTACGCGTCAAAGATGCATCGTTTTTCAAAAACGATTTGGTCTGTGATCTTATAAATACCGCTACTGCTACCGGTCCCGGAGGACAATCCGACCAGGATACGGCCAGTATGTGCGTACAGACAAAAGTCATGGGTGTCACTACCCTTCCTGTTGCAGGATTCGAAGATTACGCATACATGCTTCCCTTCTTCGCTTTGGCTGTCATTGGGTTTGGGATTCTTGCGAAAGGAGCCATTTTACCCTAAAAGGCAGGCATTACCATCACGCTTCTGCCGGAGCACGAAAAACAAGAGCAATACGAAAACAAGTAATTTTATAACCGGCAGAGATGCCGGTTTTGTTGTTTTAACAAGGAGAAAGAGGTTAATTAGCACTTTTAACATACGACTGATAATACATCGTCTCCGGAAACGAGACGGGATCTTTATTCCGCCTCGTTTCTGGCGATGAACCAGAAACACGCGTACCCGAATTTCGGGCGCCCGTGGTTCTTTTGGCCTCCGGCAGATATATCAATTGCGATATAGAACGCCTGACAAAAGAGCACATTAACAGAAAGAGTTGAAATATATAGATAGGAAAACATCATGGTTCTCCTATGGTTGTATATCCCTAGTGGGTACCCCCTGTTCTTTGCAGAAATCTTCTGTGCGGAACCGGGGGTACACAAACACTACAGGGGAATGAATTTTATCCAACCTTTTCACACAAACAGGAGAAAACAGAACAAATACTACAACCATTTATGGCCGGAAAGTAACCCAAAGGATTATTCCTTTGCTGGCGAACGTTACACTCATAATCCTTCACACGGACTATGGGGAATGACAATCTACCATTTTATTAGTGTTGCGCATTATATTTGATGCAACACGGGAGACAAAACCATGAATAACAAACGCACGCCGATCATCATAACGGTCGTTATGATTTTCTTGCTGGCATGCCAGGCACTGACCGGTCCGCTTGCCACACCAGCTACGACTGCAACCACCGCCGCAACCAATACCAGCGCGCCGACCAATACCAATACGGCGACCGAGGAGCCAACCGCCACCGCCACCGATATTCCGACCAACACGCCCATGCCCGATCCGGGACTGGACGAGGTGCGGAAGATTGACGCAACCATCATGGATGGCGGACCTGTGGAATTCCTGGGGAGAACGTTTGATGAAAGCTCGCACTACGCCAGCGGCACGACCAAATACACCGAAGGCTACAACACGCTGGTAATCGTCAAACACGATGGGAAGTACACGTTCTGGTTTGGAGAGACCTACCTTTCGTACGCCATGCCGGAAGATTCCAGATATCTGGTGTACACCTACAACAGCACCGTAGAGGTGAACATATCCGATTCGGTCGGGGAACTCATGTACGTCCTCGACGCGCATGAAGACGACCTGAAGACTATCATGCCCAACGGGTATGAAATCGTTTTCAGCCGGCAGGGATTTGAGGGCGATGGCACTGCGGCAAGTCAGGCAATCACGGTCACCATTGACCATGAACACAACGTGGAAGCGCTGGAATCTTTCCGCTTCCCTGCGCGCCAGTTCACGGAACTTACCACCGGAAAAACAATCACGTTTGAAGGCGGAGCAATACGTTCATTTACCTGTCAGGACAGTGATACAAAAACGGTGGTAGTCGTATGGAAGACCTTCACCGCCCAATGTCCTGAACAGGATGCAGAAATGATGAACGTCCATTTCGTGACTCCGGACGGAACGAACAACCCGCCCGCGCGCGAAGGTACGGACAAGGAAAACGCCAGACTGCTCAAGTATCTGCTCAGCCGGATGGATGAATTTGCTGACGGTTCCGCAGCCGAGTACTACTGGTTTGGGGAAACCATTCTGGGCGATGCATTGCCGTTTGATACTTTTGCGGATACACATAAGGTTGCGCCGCCCATGACGAACACGCCGCTTGCTACGTTAACTCGAACGCCGCGTCCGACCGTCACGCCGACTATAAACATGACGATAACGGGCACAGTAACGCCAAGCACAAGCGAAGTGACATGCTCAAACGCTGACCAGGACGTGACCTATACAGTCACTGGTCCGATGATAGGCACGCCGTCGTGTGCAAAAGGCATGACGTTACAGGATGTCCCTGTGGACACCCTGGTCATTCCCGGTCCGCACGGCGTGTTGCTTATCACTCTTGACAGAGTCGGAGGCAATCAAGCCATGTATGCCGTCGTCATAGACAACCCGGGCTCATACGGCACGCCATCGTTCACGCTGACCGGTACAAGCATTGCCAATGGGCATCCTGAAAAATCAGCGGAAAATGATGTCCTGGAGGCGGTAATGAATTCCAGCGTCGTAATGCTTCATTACACCGTCGGCGAATTCACCGTTGATGCGCTCGCATGGCTTAAATAACCACCTATCTATAGTGAGGCTGATTTCATGTCAGCCTCACCATTTTTTCCGCAGAGGCTTCCTCTGCTTTCGACTCTTTCACCATTGGCTTGACGCCACTCTCCATTTACTTTGGAACCCGTCAAGCCTTTTCCTGAACGTAGAACTCTGTGTTGTGCATTGAGGAAAATATATTTTAACAATTAAATAGACATTTTACCCTCGGAAATGAGTCCCGTCTTGCCTTACGGCAGGAAGGCGGGCGGGATTCTTTTCTGGGGATAACACTCCAGACATTGCAGATCTTTGTAACGGATGCACATATGCGTGCACCTAGAGCAAAATCGACAATGGCACTTTAACAAGGCATACAGGGAAACTACTCTCCGATTACATCGGAGGGTATAAATCATCTCTTTCGGGCCACTCGCGGGTACGTATCTTTCCTTTTTTGGAAGATGCCGTGCTTCGAGTGAACTGTGAAAGATGTATGATTATTTCTTTTTTATATAGCGGAAATAACAGAGTGGACACGACTGGTGTCGCATTCTCCTTACGACGAACGGGTGAACACGAAAAAAGAGGGTATATTCCCCCACTATGTACATAACGGCAGTTTTGTACATAACTGGGGAATATACAACTAAATCAAGAGAAGTAAGGATCTCTTACATCTATCTATCAACTATCCGTCACAGGGGGATTAACTAATGTCTTTACGAGATATTAATCCGACGGAATCCAAATTCTAAAAGGAAAGGAAATATAACAAAACAAAGAAATATTGCTATCGTTCACCTCGTCAACCCCCGCTGGGGGAAAATCACCAAGTCGATCGGTCACACGCGTGGCTGACGGCAATCATTTGTCAAAAAGGAGAAGACATCATGAAGAAATACGATCCGAAAAAAGACTACACCCTGTGGGTTGTAGCCGGGTTATTCGTACTTTTGCTCGGATGGATGTGGCATAACGGGGAACAATCCCTGAACATGTGGGAAGAACACATGAAGCAAGAAGCGGCGTGCTCGTATGAAATCAAGCCCGAACAATCGGGACTCACGCCGAGCATTTACGTCAACCTGGAAGATGGCGGGACCATGGACCTGACATTCGGGGAACTCACCAAGTTCCACGCCGAATGCCAACAGGGATTCGTCCGATACTGGGTCACGACCATTGACGGGTACTGTGTGCGAGAAACCATTGAATTGCTTTCCGATGGCACGTGGTCCTGCACGCTGAATGTCGAAGGCATGGAAGGCATGGGGTTCTATATGGGCGGCTTGTGGACTACTCCTCTGGGAGAACCACCCGGCGGATGGAGCAATCCTGAAACCAGCCCGCTCATGACACCCGTGCCGCAACTTCCTTCCGGCTCAGTGAGCGGATAAGGAGTGCCTATGAAACATTCATGTACACACATCGCTCTGGAGGTGAATTAGGGACAACCAACCTTTTTTACTTTCTGTCAGCAAATCCGATTCTTCATTTTGTCCGAGAGCAAAAACTACTCGGAGGCTATCTCACAAAGGAGAACATTAGCCATGAACATCACTCGTCAAACTCTGTTTAACATCCTCATCAGTGTTGCGCTTATTGTCACCCTCTGCGGTGGAGGCGCTTTAGCCCTGATGAACAACGGACGCGACAGCAATCCTGCTTCCGTCGCTCCGACCGTATCCATCGTGGATGCCGCCTATACGCAGGCCGCTGTCATCAACGGTCAGCAAACGGCGACGTCTGTCGTCAACAATGCGCTGTTTGCCGGTGGCCCGACTGCAACTCCGTCCTTGGAGCCGCATGAGATCATCCAGGCCAACATCGCGGCGACATTTGCGGCGCAGACGGGCATCCCGACACTGACCGCCACGATTCCTGCGCCCAGCTCTACGCCGACCGCGCATCTGTTGCCGGTCAATAGCCCGACACCTGGTCCAAGGGCAACCGCCACGACCGTTGTCGCATCTGATGCGGTGACTGTCTACAACCAGGTCGTAGCACTCTGTCAGGGTGGCGCGCCGTATGTAACCATCGGAATGGTAACTGTTCCTTGCACCGGCAATGTCCTGCCTGCGCCAACCAGCAACGACATCATCGTCAATGCTTCAGCGCATCAGCCTGACCTTTCAGGCATGGACACCAGCTGCCCGTCGAACCGCGAAATGTTCGCTGATCACGGCTGGGGCACGAACGGCGTCAAGGCTGTTAAAGATGGCATCAACGTCGCGTGGGAAGGATGCGGTAAATGGCAGGTACAAGCTGTGGGCATCGGCACGTTCCGTCTGCATCTTGTCATCGGCTATCAGTACACCGTGACCAAGGCAAACGGCGTGGTCGCTGTCTACTACGGTGACGGATCCTGGATCAACGTCTGGGGTTCAACCATCCGCTATCTGCCCAGCTACACCAGTCCTGATCAGGCGTGGGTGCACAACGCTCTCATCCTGATGATCCGCGAGTATAACTACGGTTACTCGATGGATCCCCGCTACGGGACGATCAATGGCAACCTGGACGTTCCTGAGTGGACTCAACCATCAATCCACATGACCTGCCCGACCAACACGATCGAAGCTGCTGCAATTCTGGGCGGCGACGATTACAAGTATTGGACGGAGCCGGATTGGTCTGGTGGCGCATGGGTGTTCAATTCCAAGGGTGATGGCTTCCATCACTTTACACACCCGGGCGAAGGCTACTTTGTCGTCTGGACTGCTGAAAACGGCGCTGTATCGGTCTATCCCGAAAACGCTGATCTGCTGGAGCAGTTGAATTTCGAGGAAGGAAGCTTCCACTGCTCACCATAGCCATAACTGGCTGACCTGATTTCTACCCGACCGAGGGCTCATAAACCCTCGGCCGGGTACTGGTCGGACAAATGGCTACAATTGTAGACTGCATTAAATTTTGAAAGCGTTAGCTTTCGATCTTTTTTGTAGTTTTACAATCCCTGTATGCCGTTGTCCCTAATAGAGAAAACACTTCTCTGTTGAGGACAACGCAAATAATATGTCATTGCGAGACCGTTCTGACGGCGAAGCAAACCCAAAATGAGTACGGGATTGCCGCGTCGCTCGAAGACTCACTTCTCGCAATGACAGTACTATATGAATCGTATGCCTACCATATCAAATACGACCATAAAACGGTACAACAACCCCGATACGCTTATCGTGGTTTCTCCCTACCCGAAACGGGGCGAAACATACTCGACCGGCAAAACAGGGGTCGCTTCCTATACGAAAAACGTCATAAAAAACATACACCGACGCGTGATCGTACTCTGCGATATAGATGACCAGCCGGAATCATATACGGAAGACCATGTACTCGTTATCCGCTGCTTCCGGAACAAAAACGCGGACATGTGGCTTGATCTTATACGGGTACTCCGTCTGTTTCCGCTTGCGACTTCCATACTGACGCAGTATGACTTTGCCATGTACGGCAACCCGCTCGTTTCGTCATTGGGACTCATATTTTTGGGGTATCTCCGACTCATAAAGTACCGTACGTTTGTCACGCTTCACCATGTCGTTGATGATGTGATGAAACTTAAGGGCCATGTCGGATTAGGAAGCGGCCCGAAAGACCAGTTTATCGGAAACGTGTATAATTTCCTGTTCCATACGTTTTACCGCGTACTGGCGCTTGTTTCAACGCAGGTTATCGTGCTGGAAACATCGCTCAAGGAGAAACTGGAATCCCTCGCTCCCTGGGTAAAAGCCGCGGCAGTTCCCCACGGCGTGGACACGAATCTTAAGCCGATCAACATAAAACTCGCACGCAAAAAACTCGGTATCCCTGCCCGCGATCATGTAATTATGTTTTTCGGCTACATAAACTGGTTTAAAGGGGCGGATATATTTGCCCGTACGTTTGCCAGAGTCCAGAAAATGCTCGGCAAAAACGTACATATCATCATCGCCGGCGGAGAAAGCCCGACATTATCCGGCAAACATTATTACCAGGATTTTTTCCGTGATGTACGCCATGTAGTAAACACCAGTAAACACATTACACTCACGGGCTACGTACCCCAAAAAGACATCGCCACATACTTTTCCGCTGCCGACCTGGTGGTATTTCCCTACCGCCACTATATGACGGCTTCCGGCGTGCTGTCGCTTACGTTTTCATACAAAAAACCGTTTATCATATCGCGTCCGCTTGCGGAAATGTTCCATAGCGATGACTTTGTAACCCAGCTGAGCAATGCAGGTCTCAAAACCAGCGATATTACCTTTGATCTGTATCCGCAGTCCATCATTGACATGACGCACGACGTGCTGATAAACGGACGGAAAGCGAAACTTGCAGCCATGGCTACCAGCCTGCGTGCCTCACGCTCATACAGCAAAGTGGCGCGCGGATATGAAGAGATTATTTTTTCTCCCGCTCTATCTTTCCGTTCCCATGCTGCGGTACGATATACGTAATATACTGTCTATGAAACTACTCCCGCTCGCCCTCACACTGCTTCTTGCAGGGCTGATATTCGGCGCATTCATTGCCCATATTCCGCCGGAACCGGCAGGTGACATCGCAGAATACTTCGGCATCACGGAATCAATCATGCGGCATGGCGCTATCAATCTGACGCCGGAAGATCAGGCGTCGCTTTCAAAAACATTACACCCTGTATACTTTACCAATCCGGGATATTATATCCGGGGAACTGACGGCAACCGGTATCCGGTGCACTTTATCGCCTATTCCCTGCTGCTCGTGCCGGTGCGGTGGCTGCTTTGGCAAGCAGCGATACCGGAGTTTCATCTATTCTCCCTGGTAAATACGCTGTTGTTTTTCGGCGCACTCACGTATACATTGCTCCGGTTTATCAAGGTGCCCAGCCGGCAAACCGTGTTTGTCATACTCACGGTGACTTCCCCGCTTCTATTTTTTCTCTGGTGGCCGGGACCGGATATTTTTTCGCTTTCTTTGCTTCTTGTATCACTGTTTTGGTTTTATGAAGGCGGGATTGTTCCTGCTGCGGCTCTTGCGGCAATCGCCTCCTGGCATAGCCAGCCGCTCATCGTCGTCACTGCGGGAATGCTCCTGTACGGCGGCTTAGAAAAACACCGCAAACATCTCTTCCTTTCTGCGACTGCAATTCTTACACTCGCCGGTTTGCCGTACTTGTATAACCTCGCAATTTTTAACACGCTCACCCCCTGGACACTATTGACTGATGGGTGGACCATGCTCAACGGATTCGGTCTGCAAAACATCAGCATGCAAAAATTCACAGAACAGTTTTTTGATCTCAATATCGGGGTATTCTGGTACGCGCCGCTCCTTGTCACCGGAGCACTTATCAGTATCGTTTCCCTGTTCCGCAGCGACCGAAAAATCCGCTGGCTTATTGCAATAGGTATTGCCATGCTATTTGCCTATCAGACCAATCCTGCCTGGCACTATGGCACCAGCGGGTTCGGTCCGGGCAGGCATGCAATTGCAGTCATTCCGTTCTTTATTGCGGCAGTTGTATGGAACGCAAAGCCCAGGCCGGTATGGACCGGATTTATGATCGCAGTCGTGGTTTCTCAGCTGTATATTCTCTCGCTCAACGGCTATATCTTTCCGCAATTTAGAAATACCCTCGTTCACTCCCCTCAGGCGACATTTATTCTCAACCGGTGGCCGGCACTCTACAATCCGACGCCGGAAATATTTGTTGACCGTACCAACCACACGGATCTTGACCGCCCGTCGAGCGCGATCTACGCCGTAAACGGCGTATGCAAAAAAGCCTACGTGCTGGGCCGGGATATCGACTCTGTGATACAAACATGCGGGCAATTTCCGACCGTGCCCGCAGCATCTATTCTGAATCCTGACACGGACGGATTTTATGTTACCTATGCCAGGTAGTAGAATTTCGACACGCTTCGTGTATTGCCGAAATATATATTACCTCCAAAATACAATAATATTTATGAAACATAAGAGCACTGGAAATAATATCGCGTAATAAGCAATAGTCGAAATTTCACTACCTGGTATGAATAAACTTTCGCCGAAAATCATCGCACTCGTCCTCTATCATCTCATTGTCGGAACGATTATTGCGGCAAATTTCCATTCTGACATTCGGCTCATGGGCTGGGACGGACTGTATCCTGAGTTCAATATTCCCCTTAATCTTCTCCGCGGACTCACGGCAGGATGGCAGGAATATTACGGCGCAGGACTGGTGGGCGGCCACGGCTTCGCGGCAACCCTACCGCATACACTTATCATCGGATTATTTTCTCTGGCAATCCCGCAGCATCTGGTGCGCTCTGTTTTTATATTTTTCTGTTACTACCTGGGAGGCTTAGGCATGTTGGTCGGAAGCCGGAAATTGTTAGAGATGATATTTGACCATCATGAATCATCCAAACTCCGCACATATCTCATGACATTTGCAGGACTCGTATCTAGCGTTTATTACCTCACAAACCTCGCTGCCATTCAGACATTTTACGTGCCGCTTGAAGCGTTCACCGTGCACTATGCTGCGTTCCCGTGGCTTACCTACGGCGCCATGCTCATATTGGAACGGACAACGAAGAAGCGCATCGCATTCTTTTTTATCATTTCGTTGCTCAGTTCCGTACAGGGATTTATTCCTGCCGTATTTGCCGCATATGCCGTATCTTTGCTGCTGATCACCGGCATAGTCATACTGATGCACCGGTTTGAGAAAAAAATTCTCCGGGCGGTATTCGTTATCTGGGCATGTGTCGTTTCCGCAAATACCTATTGGCTTGCTCCTGTCGGATACTTTGCACTTACGCAATCCAAAGACTATATCAATGCATATAACAACATAACAAGTACACCGCAATTTATAGCCAAAAGCATCCAGTACGGAGCGCCGCCGGAAACGGCACTTCTCAAGAGTTTTCTATGGGACAGCAACGAACTCGGGGGCGCAATCCTTTCCCCCTGGCGGGACCACCTGGCAATTCCCGGGATTTCCGCAATCGGATATCTGTTTTTCGGCCTGGCCATAGGTGGTCTTCTCTATAGTATTACCGTAACCCGTAAGCCGCTTTCATGGGGGCTCGTCGTCTCGCTTTTGTACTTCTTCGGCAATATCGCCATCGATACCCCGCCGTTTTCCTGGATTATCCACGTCATACAGACCCATTCTCCTGAATTAGTGCAGGCATTCCGAACGACGTTTACCAAATTCGGCATCGGATTATCGTTTCACTACGCTCTCTTTATCGCAATCGGCGTCTACGGACTTATGCGGCTCCTCGGAAAACTGACAAGACACACAGCATTTCATATAGTATTGCCTGCAATCGCCGCGATACTTCTTATCATATACGCACTTCCGCTCTGGCAGGGAAACCTTGTGTACCGGAAAATGTTCGTCGATCTGCCGGTCCAATATACCGGGCTTATCCAATACCTCAACACACTGCCGGACGGCAAAATTGCGGATTTTCCCCAGGACTGTTCAGAGGGCTGGTACAACCAATTATGGGGATATTTCGGCTCCGGATTCCTCTGGTACGGCGTCAAACAGCCGATCATGGCACGGGCGTTTGATGTATGGAGCCACACGAACGAAAACTACTTCTGGGAACTGAGTACTGCACTCCGGCAGCAGGACTACGCTGCCGTGGAACGGGTATTCGATAAATATGCCGTCCGGTACATTCTGTACGACAACAACATGACCCATTGCCGGAGCCAAAAAGGATTTTTATCTTCACTTGATTTCAGTGCATATCTGGAAACAAGCAGCCTTTATATAAAGCAAAAATCTTTTACGCAGGAGAACTTTCTGCCGATTACCGTCTACGAACGGGCGGGATACATTACGCCATCGGTTACGGTACATAAACACGCACCAAACGTGCTTCCGGCATATGCGTATAATGACTTAGACGTACTGTTTGCCAGCACGTCTTCGTACATATCCGATCCGGATAAGCCTGCCGACATCGTTGATACTGACAGAGTGCGTTTCTCCAAGCGCGGCACACCGCTTACGACGGAAGAATTGAGTGCGCTCGAACCCGTCCTGATTGCTTCCGTTTCCGCAACGTCGCTTGACTCTGTGCCATGCAGGGAAACGCAGGACATCTCCCTCGTTGCCCGGAGCGCCCGGCATGACATACTGCGCCTTATGACGACCGACGCAGTTGCCTGTCAGAAAACGACATTTACAACCATCAATACCAATAACGCATTCGTCATGGCTCTGACGTCACGCCATATGACCGGAGAACCGCTATTGGTATCAGTGACAAATAAAGGCAGGCCGGCGGGCATGGACATACAACTACCGGTTCATACAGCGCTCACGACTGATTATTATTTTCTCCCGCCGGCGTTTCCGTCAGAAATCGAACTGACCGTTACTGTCTCGAATCCGTCATACAATCACTACACAAGCATCAATGAACTCGCATCAATAGCGCTCTATGCTGTAAACAGCAACCAAGCCCCTCAGACTACCGGTATACAACCATCGGTTCCGGAAATGCCCAAACAAGTAACACACCCGGCGAGCTTTCTTTATATCGCCGATCTTGCACCGGATCAGTCATCGGGGATACTTACTATCAATCAATCATTTGATACGGGGTGGTTGGCATTTACGGAAGACCGGACGCAAATTAAGGAGCACGTTCTCGTCAATAACTGGCAGAACGGATGGAGATTGCATGACGCGAAAGGACGGATATTCATCGTATTTCTCCCGCAGGTACTGGAATACGCCGGATTTGTCCTGTTTCTGCTCCCCGGCATCCTGATCCTGCGGGCTAAAACGTGATACGGGGAGTATTGCTGTGAATGGGCCAGCGCAGGGTTCTGCCCATCGTCCGCTCGTGTTTCCGGTGTTGGATAAGCTCGATGCGCATATCAACAACTTCCATGGTGATTTTCGACTCCCGGGGTTCCTGTTGATGCTCAGGTATTGCTGTCTCCTGACTGTTTGAGGGAATCTCCTGTACCGTTTCGGGAGTGAGTGGCTGCGTGACAATCTGGTGCGTTTCCTTGGTTGTCATGATTTTTCGGCAGGAAACTATAATTGTATGCAAAAGAATAATCCATATGCAAGTCATGGGCCCAAAAAGATTATTCCGACAGGTTAAAATGTAATGCGGTGGGTATTGCTATGAAGAGGACGCTTGCCGTTCCTGCCAATCTCAGCCGTAAACTGACGGTTCAACAGATCATCAGCCACGGAATCCTTACCGGGCGCTTTCGCAGTAGCGGTTAATACTTGATGCGCGGACAGCTCCCGCGGGCGTGATTCAGAAAATTCCGCGCGTTTTTTCTCTAGATCGGATCGTGATCTCTCCTTTTTGGTACGGGGTCCGGCGTCTCCGGAAAAAATATACCCGAACCGCTGATCCTTTTTCGGATATAACCTATTCATCATATGTCCGCCGATTGACGCCCCGTAGGGAGCCATACCGAGGCTTACAATGCCTTTGAGCACCGCCCCTTGCCCCAGCGGCATAACAAACGGAATACTCCATGCGGCCTTAAGAAGCGGAATCGCAAGTGCGGGGGCCACCAGTGCAGCTGTGGTAAGCGAATCGATCGCAAGATATGTCGCCCACGCGCCTTCAAGAATCTTCAGTCCGGCCCTTCGCTCTGCGTCCCCTTTAAAGCGCTTCAATGCAATGGCCGAAGCCTGCCATTCATAAAATGAACGGAAAAACGGGATGGTAACGATCGGATTTATAATGCCGATATAATACGCTGCACGTTTTTTATTCTCCATCTGATTAAAAAACTCTGCGTGTCCCAACTCGTGCATACCGGGAGCAAGTTTCGGATGATAAATATTGACGGTGTTACTGAACGGATTGTAGTAATCAGCACGCAGAAACTTATTTTTTATCATGGAAGGCACCATAAGGATGGCTGCCCCGAGTTTCCCCGCATATTCAAGCGTTCTTCCGACCTTATCTTTGATATTCCACGGTCTCCCCCGGACACGATCATTCGAAGCAAGCATACGCTGGATATCACCGAAAATGGATGTATGTCCTACACGTACCAGCACGTCACCTTTCCACGGGACATCCTTATACCGGTCAAATAGCTGTGTCACAAGTTCCTGTGAGGGATTCCGAAACGCACTTCCCCACGTCCAGAGAATCGTATGAGTTGTAGGAACAGCCAATATATGACCTACCGTATTGGCAACAATATCACGCTTGTTATATGCAAATGTCAGCGAACCTTCCGCGGTAATACGCTGATGAGTGACATCCCGAGGATTTGCGCCGATGACGTGTTCTGGCATGGTTATAGGTGGCTCAGCTCGTCTTCCATGACACCGATCACATACCCCTGGTACACCGCCCACCCGAGGTACTGATGAATTTTTTCGGTCACTTTGTATGGAAGTTCCACGATGTCAGGATGGAACGAAAGCGCCTGGTTAACCCGCAGATCATAAATACGTTCGAGCATAAGCACGATGACCGGATCGATTCCGTCGATATATGATCTGTTCTGATCTTTTTTATGCCCCTTACTCCACCGCTCACCCAACCCTTTGGTAGATTCTGTTTTGAACAGCTGAACTTTTTGCGGATTAACGCCCCGCTCCATAAGAGAAAGGAAGTATCCGTCGAGAGCCGCAAGAGCCGATATGGGTGCTATAGCCTGCAAATATGCACCTGCCTTGCTGTATTTGGCTTCTTCCAGAAGCTCGGACACCTGGGCATTTGCAAGGGTGGCGAGCGCCGTTATTCCGCTGGTGACTTCTTCATGCAGATGTTCGATCATATCTGCCCGGTCTTCTTCGGTAATTAATGTCAATGTCACCCACCGGTCCCACAGTTGTTTATAGTCCATATATATCCAGTATGAATGACAACCTGTTATGACGCAACCGTTTCTGATTGTTTCGTGCGTTTGGCCTCTCGCGCTTTTTCTTTGAGTTCGCGGCGTAATTTGAGACGCGCCCTGATAGCGGCTACGCGTTTGACTATTTTTTGCACCCGACCAGGTGTTTCGCGGGCAATGGTATGAATTGCGCTTATTTTTTCCAATCGCTCCCGTTCCGGACGCAACCGCTCATCTATCGCCCGGACAATCGATTTGCGTTCCTCTCTTTTTATTTTTCGTACAGCGGATTTCAATTCCCGGATATAGGCATTGTGCTCCAATTGTCTTATAGACTGCTCACGGGATGCGTTTTCTCTTGCTATCTCGTCCGCTGTACGTTGCGGCTCAGGTGATACTGTTCGATTCTTTACATTCATCTTTGATGTGGATATTCGCGGGGTCCGACGCGGGGCGCGATCTTTCTCTTCAAAGGCGTGAGCTAAATTATCCGACAAAGCATCTAGCACACGTACTGACCGGGCTACCGGAAGATATTCCCGCGATAAGTATTCCTGCATGCTCTGTACGGTCGCCCGCGGCATTCCCGGAAACCCTTCACGCTCTAACTGTGCCAAAAATGCACGGCGTGCCTCCGGCCGTTTCGCTAAATTCGGCATGGCGTGATCAGTCCACTGACCTGCTAAATGCCTCAATATATTCAGCCGTTGTTCCTTGGACACCGCACTCCCCTGACGGGATAAAACCCGCACCGCATCACGCATCTGATCATAGACGGCAAGCGGAGGCGGGGTATCCTGCAGTTTCTTAAGGACAAAATTAAATCCGGGCAGATCTGTTCCCGATTCCGGATACAATGGGATATCCGACTGTATATTTGCGTTGGGATGCAAAGAACTGCGCATCAGCGAGACAAGATGTTTTGCCCGACCTATGGGAATTCCTGACGTCTGTAACACCCGTTTGGCGCCCGGAGCATTTTCCTGCATCCAATGGTCATACAACACCCCCGGATCCAAAGCGCGCGGATCCCATCTGTACCGTTTGGCGGTATCCTGATATGCCCGTTCAAACAATTTCCGCATGCCCGGTTGCAGCGCCTGATAATCATTTCCGCCTGCAACATTGGCAAGTTCCGCAAATAACGGAGCATAATCCGGATTTCCTTTATTTAAAATTGCGGTAAGCAGCGTCGCCGCAAGTCCGAATTGTCCGAATGTATCAAGGCCGCTATGTTCTCCGGCGCGGACGATACTCCGCAAATAATCCATAAAGCCTTTCGGCATATGATCGATGCTTTTCACTAATGCACCGACAGGATCCAACACATCTACTGCAGCGCCGGGAATACGCTCGCCTACCGCGCGGGCAACAACAGAAGACCCGAACAGACGCTCGCGAAGATGCGTAAGCTTCTCAAGTGCCACAACGCTGCCGACAATTTCTGCGGTTGTTATACCGACCCCCGCATACATAGCGGCATCCCGGATAGACTCCTGATGGCTCTGAGCCCACTTTTGCTGGTCAGGGGTAAGTCCGGGTACAATTTTAGTATCAATAACACGCATAATCCGGTTACCCCAGGCTTCCGGCTTCTGGCTGTCTACAAATTTTCCCACGCCATACCATACGCGCTTAATAAGTGGTTCTTTCCCACGACTAACAATCGCAACTTCACCGATGCGCTCCATACATCGATCATATCCTAAGTTCCGGGTACAATACAGCAGAAGTACCCCGCGTTCAAAACGCTTGACGTATCAGGGTGCAGTCTGCCTATACTAGAAGTATGATGGAACCATCTCCAAAGCCTGAAACACCTATAGCACCGCCCTCTCCTGAGGCGAAACCAACGGTTCCCCCGGTGCCGAAAGAACAACCAGCTGAACAAAAACCGCATGGAGAAAAATCGTCAGCTGCCGCGGGTACGGCACGGAAGACGCTGGAGGACATCGCCGCAGGAACACCGGTTGCAGAAGCTGCAAAACAGATGGAAAATACGCCAAGCCGCGAAGCGGTCAGCGCGTTACTTACGGAAGCAAATGTCCTGTTACTCGAACTCCGGGATATGCGCTTGCTTATGACGTCACTTGCAACCCAAGCCGCAGATTCACCGCTCGGAAACGAAGTGCGTCTTGATGCACTGCGGAGCCTGCAGAATATGGATACCCGGGGACTCCCGCCTGAGCAGGCTGCCCAGGTCACCCTGTTTCAGGATAAAATAAAAGCGTTAAAACTGCCGGACGCCAAACCGGATGCAAGTGCCGCTCTTCCCCTGATTGCTCGGTATAACGAAACACACCCGGATTCCCCGGTGCCTCCCGAAGTTGTAGACCAGATCCGCAGCGGCAAGCGCGAGGCGACAGAAACCGTTGCTCAAATGCTCCAAACCAATGATGATCTTGCAGCGATGACCTGGAAAGAATTAACGGGTGTTGAAGGATTCACCAGACTGACGCCGACACCCGGAACGATGCTTGATTTAGCCGGCATTTCAAAAACGGATGAAAACATGAAAAAAGCATCGGAAATTTTCAGTTCTGCAAAAAGTACCATGAAAGAACCGCAGCCGAGTTTTAAGGATCAGGCTGTGGCGGGAGTCATGTACGGAGCGCTTGCCATTATGTTCGTAAGCCAACTGGCAACAGGTGGAGACCAGGGTGGCGGAGGCCATCACTAATATTTTTTTCTTCTATTTTCCGCCGAATCGTGGATTCGTAAGACTGATACCATCCGCTAATTCGTGCGAAGGTTCCAGCATTGTCACAACACCATCAACAAATAACTTTCCGTCGCGCACCACTAGAATATGCATATGATCACGCATGGGTTCGCCTGCCTCAAACAGCGCTGCCGTACCGGTTTTCCCCTCGGCAAGTTCTATATTCCACTGCCGTTTGTTCCGTCGCGGCCACCCCGTGGTCTCCTCTGTAGCGACACGCAGTCCGAGACGTCTACCTAGCGTTTGTGGCGGCTGAATCACGATATGCATACCTAATACCCTCCTGGCTCTGTATATACTGTATCGCCCCGGCGCGTGTCAATTGCTATACTACTCCTATGGCGCTTCTTATTATCGGTCTGGAAATCATAGCTTTATATCTCCTGTCCAGAAAACTGTCTCAAAATCTGTATATCGTATGGTTTTTGCTGACAAAATCACGTCCTGTTGCCATAGGATTTCTTTCGTTCCTGTTTTTCCCCGGTACGGTCATTCATGAATTAGCCCATCTGTTTACCGCGGAAATCCTCGGAGTACATACGGGCGGGCTCACGCTGGTCCCGGAAGGATTGGAAGACAAAAATGTACGGACAGGCAGTGTTGCCATTGCCCAATCCGATCCCATCAGAAGGGCAGCCATCGGAATAGCGCCGATATTTGTGGGACTGGGAAGTTTAGGGCTGATCTCGTACTTTATCCCCGAAATATGGACCCGGATGATGATTGATCTCTCCGATACCGCACTCTTTTCCCAACCGTCATTCTATCTGTTCTTACTAAGCGGATATTCGCTGTTTGCCATAAGCAATACCATGTTCTCATCGCATGAAGATATGGAGGGATTTTGGCCGGTCGTCATGATCATAACGCTTATATCGGCAGCAGCCTACATCGCCGGCATCCGTATTACCCTCACTGAAACGATGCAAACAAACATTACGGAATTTTTTACGGGCGCAGCCGTAACATTAGGGTACGTAACCGGACTCAATATTTCGCTGTTCCTGATCTCAAAAGCGCTTATTGCAGGAACACAAAAACTTACGGGAAGAGTACTTATCACAAAATCGTAACCGCGAATATTCCCCTGAAAGAACTTGTCACTTCACGGGTGTTCCCCGGCAGAAGCATCACGGGTTACCCGGCGGGTTTTCTACGGGAGGATACGGACATAATTCATATCCGCTGAATAATGCTTTACATCGCCAATCAGCATCACGCTTTCTCTTATACGATCTGTATGTATCCAGACAATTGTTTTGTGCATCCCAACTCATGCATTGACCCCACTGATCCGTTGATGTCGGGCTGACGTGTATCGACGGCGTCGGGCTGTTATATGCCGCTGCTTTTGATCTGCCTTCGGTATTTTGCTGTGATGCAGTAACGAGGATAATACCGGCGCCGAAAGAAAAAACAAGAAAGAGGACTAAAAAGATTGGGCCTGCCTTTGATTGACCTGTTGCCATACCGATATCCAGCGTATACCGGTCAACTGCCTGATGTCAACTATTCCCGTTTCAATACGGCAAAAAACGCACTCTGGGGTATTTCCACATTGCCGATACACTTTCCCGCGAGGCGGGATCCACGATTCAGTATTTGCTCACCAGAGAAACTGGCTCGCAAACTGCATCGGGACATCTTTACGATCACTCTCTTTTTAATACGGCGAAAAATGCGCTCTGCGGGATTTCTACGTTCCCGATCCGCTTCATCTTTGCTTTCCCCTTCTTCTGCTTGTCCAGCAATTTATCTTTCCGTGTCCGGTCGCCTCCGTAGAGCTTTTTCGTGACATCCTTACGGTATGATTTCACGTCCGCACGGGCAATAACCCCTCCCCCGATAGCTGCCTGAATCGGAATCTCAAACTGCTGCCTCGGGATAACGGCAGCGAGACGCTCGACAATATCCCGACTGCGGATAATGGCATCCTTTTCTATGACCAGAAATGAAAATGCATCAACCTTTTCCTTGTTCACCAGTATGTCTACTTTCGCAACCTGTGCCGTCTGCCAGTCAAAAAATTCATAATCCAAACTCGCATACCCCTCAGTCACGGATTTGAGGCGGTCAAAAAAATCGACAATCATCTCAGCAAGCGGAATAAGATACGTAAACTGCGCCTGATCACCGACATACACCAAATCCACGTATTCCGCCCGTTTTTCCTGGGCAAGCTGCATAATCGCACCGACAAACCGCTTCGGACTATAAATCGATACGTTCATAACCGGCTCCTCTACTTTTTCGACATATGTAGGATCCGGCAACTCGGACGCTGATTGGATCGACACAGTTATATTCGTGTCGTCGCGAGCCCCGTCTTCGGGGCGTGGCGAACCCGTCCGGGTTTGCTTCGCTTCACTCGCAATGACATGATTTAACGTAAATCCGAGCTTGTGATAGTCCACACCGAGTTTGAATGTTACGCGGTATTCAACCGACGGGCTGGTGGCTAACATAGTGAGATCAAATTCCCGTAAAATCCGCTCCTGTACGACTTCCGCATGAAGTAATCCCAAAAATCCGCAATGAAACCCGTTGCCGAGAGCCAAAGACGATATCGGGCGAAATGTGAATGCACTATCAGAAAGCTGCAGCTTCTCCATCGCTTCGCGGGAATCCTGATATTCATCGGCGGCCATCGGGAACAATCCCAAAAACACCATGGATTTAGGCTCTTTATACCCCGCAAGCGGCTCATGAGAAGCCATGAGCGCATCATTACGGGTTCCGGACATATCTCCGAATGTCACGGTATCCCCGACTTTGGCTAGTTTCACGTTTTTAAGTCCTGTTGCAATATATCCGACTTCTCCGCATGCAAGCGATGAAACGTGCATCATTGCGGGCGAAAAAATTCCCAATTCAATGGGCGCTATATCGCTGTTAGTTGCCAAACAGCGAATCCTAAGAACCGGATCATACGATATCGATCCGTCAACAATGCGAACAAATATCACCACTCCACGATGTGTATCATAATGGGACGAAAAAATAAGAGCCCGGAGTGGCGCCTGAGGGTTTCCCTGCGGCGAAGGAATCCTTTTGAGGATTGCTTCGAGTACTGCATCGACGTTTTGTCCGGTTTTTGCCGATATTTCTATCATGTCTTCATCGGCAAACCCCAGCGCCCGTAATTCCTCTTTGGTTTCCTCCACCCGCGCATGCGGCATATCGATTTTGTTAAGCAGCGGAATAATGGTCAGATGATGCGCCCGTGCCTGATGGAGATTGGCCAATGTTTGTGCCTGCACGCCCTGAGTCGCGTCGACGACTAAAAGCGCGCCTTCACAGGCAGCAAGAGACCGTGATACTTCATACCCGAAGTCCACATGTCCGGGAGTATCGATCAGATTGAGAATATAGCCCTTCCAATGCATTCTGACGGGCGCCAGCTTAATCGTAATGCCGCGTTCCCGCTCAATAGGATTGCTGTCAAGGAGCTGTGCATGCATTTCGCGCTTGGTAACCGTACCTGTCATCTCGAGCAGACGGTCCGCAAGCGTCGATTTCCCATGATCGATATGCGCGATAATTGCAAAATTCCGGATGTGGGACTGATCAGACATGGTGCAATTCTACCATGAAGCACGTGGTGTTCCCTACATACCGGCTTTTTTTACGTATTCTGCGGCGGAATAACCTGAACACGCCCGAATAATCCGAATGATTTTACATCCTGCCCGTTCCATGTTACCGGACCAAATTCATCTGCGGTAACACTCGTATTTTTAGGGTCATACACCGCCTGAAACATTCGTCTGTCTTCTTCAAAGAAAATTTCGACGGTGATTTTATTCCGCCGGAGGTGTGTAATACGAATTTCACCGTTTATCACAGCCGTACCCTTTCGTGATTCAACCATTGGAGACATCAACATATTATAGGATATTTTCTCTCCGGACACAATTACGCTTGTGTTTACGAAACCGGATTTGTATAATCTCGCTCTATGCCACGCCGCACTACTCCGGAAACCTGCCTGACAAAACACTTTTGTCAGGGGGCCGCAACAGGCAGATGTTCCTACGCCAAAATCGTGGACGGCCAAGCCGGCTATTTTGACGATCCGAAGCTTGCCCGACATTTTACACGGAGAAGCTTTGCAACTTTTCTTCGTGATACTACCAGGCAGGTTATCCCGGGATGCGCACAGCCGGATCAACTCAAAGCGGCAATCGAACGGGCCCGAACCAAGGCGGCTGACTATTTCTCCCGGCTCACCCGAAGATAAATGTTTCCGTCAATTTTTGATCTCTTGCGTTCCGTTATTCCACACGTATAATACGAAAAGTCTTGCCCGAGAAATATACAAACCCATGGCACGATCAGATCGCGAACCACGGCTCCGCATCATTATCGGTCCTTCTTCATTCCCCGAACGCGCTCTCACTATTTGGACACGTATGGAAGAACGCCGGCGGCCGAAACGGCACAGACGGTATACAGGAGATTTTGAAGAAGAAATACTATTGCCACTCGCGGCCCGTCAAATCATAATTGCCGATTCCCACGATAGTGTACGTCCGCAACCGTTGGAAGGAGAAATTTTTACGTTGCACCGCGGACCAAACGGGTGGATGATCAATGAAGCACCGATCAAAGAGGGATTACGTTTTATGCCGCCGCGTCTGGCCTCTCGGGCATTGACGTTTGACATTGTCAGGACACGGACCGTCGAGGCCTGAGCGTATCCCCCATTGTTGTCGCCATGGCCCCTACTTCTGCAGTCGAAAACGCAGCTTTTTCTACCACAACGTGCTCCGTGTCGTTTAATAATTCATAGAATTGATTCCGTTTATCTACAGTAAACTCCCGACGGTTGATGAGCGTACTGCTCCATTCCGGAGTGCGGTTAGCCGGTACTACAAGTAACTGGGTAAATTCCGGCGCCATCGTAAGAAGCGGTTTGTCCGGACCCAACGATTCACGGGCCCGTGCAACTTCAATCAGACCATGCTCTGCAGGGTCCGGCAGAGCATTTACGATTTCAACCAGCGCTTTCACACCGCGTGCAAAGCCGGTCTCCGACAATTGATGGAATGACCGCTCGTTTAAAAGGCCCAATTTCGATTCGCCGACTCCCTCGATAACAACGCCATCCTCTTTTTCTACGATAAGAAATGCCATGTCGGGGTTCCGGTGATACCCTAACTCCTTTCCTAACCCATAGGCATCAGGATTATGCGCCAACGATAATAATTCCAACTCGATCGGGCTGCGTTCTCCGAATGCCGGATCGGCGTTAATAAGCATTTCAAACAATTTGCCGCGGAGCCGCTTTCCGGCTCCCTCCCCCGTACCGCCGGAATCTTTTGCGAGGTCTTGCGGAAACGTATTCCACTCTATCCTGTCAAATACGACCTGCTGTCTGGGGCGGTCAGGGATATAGTCTTTTTCAACATGAGCCGTAACAAGCGCCTCCCACATCATCGTGCGCACGGGTCGTTTTGCATCTTGTACCGGGACAGATGGTTCACGTTCTATCGCTGTCATATAGGCCTGTAGTATAATACATCTCTCACCTATGAGTAAAGAATTCGGAAAACGCGGATCCAAGAAACAACTTATCCTCATGATTCTCCAGGGGTACTCGGGAGACACTGAGGGGATCAACGCGGAACAATTTTACGAAGAAGCTGCTTCATTTGCCCGCATAGACCGCTCTACTGTAGAAAAATATGTCCGGGAACAAATCGGCCAGGTGCATATACGTAACGGAGCAATCATCGTAGAATCCGGTGCTATGCTGCTAAGCAATACACACAGAATCCGACCGGATAGGGACAATGGTGACGGCCGCGGTATATCCAACGGCGTAAAACGCTGGAATTGGCACATCGGAAGGAAATAATGAAAGAAACGTCAAAAAGCCAACAAATTATTGCATATCTTGCCAGTCAAAAAGGCTGTGTCCTCGATGCGGATGCGGTGGCAGCAATGTTTAACGTGCACTGGAAACAAGTCCGTAATCTCGCACAAATGAATATAGGATTCTGCTCGACCAGAGACCGTGGCCACACAATAGAGGTCTTTGAATACGATCCGCTCCTGAGTTCTACGACCAGTGATGCCAGAGAGTCAACGCGTCCCCACAGACGAGAACCGCGCTTACCGGGCCGTGTCATGCGGAAGGGAATCGAATCCACGGATAACTAAATACCCAATCTACGTTGTCCAGATTTTCAACCTGGATTCCCAATACACATTCGTTCCGCAACTGCTGCACTCCCCGATTATTCCCGTGCCGGTGCCGCAGTAATCCACATGTCGGGGAGTACCCCCATGACATTGCATACGCCGCACGGAAATGAGACGATTTCTTCCCGCTCCCGTTATCCCCCCTGCTACCCGCGTTAACGGGATAACATCCGGCATATGGTGCGGATCCACTTTGGTTTCCCGCGCTCTCATAAGCTCGTTGTCGTGTCTCCCTGATCGCTCTGTCCGTATTACCATAGAAACCGTAATTGTATAAAAAATTCCTCTAAAATCAAGAATTACTATATAAACAGCTTTAATAATCAATCTATTTCATAGTAGATCATCCCAATTGCATTATAGGCCATTATTGACTATAATCACCCCATGACAATGGCCGTAGAGCGATCTATCGGTATCAGCCCGGAACCCCTTGACTATGAAGGGGTACTCACGAGAATTCCGGAAGCGGTAAGTTTTGCCAAAATAGAAGCCGAAACCGCAGGATTGGCAAAAACCCCGGAAGGAAAATTTGTACTTACCTACCTGTTGGCAAACCGCAATTTATTGCAGCCTATTCTCTCCGACCTATCGAAAATATCGCCCGATTTACTACAGCCTATCGGAGGATTCAGCTATAACCCCGAGCGAAGCATAGATAACATCGGGTCCGCTGTCGCGTTATACATTACACAGAAAACGGAAGAAATTCCTCATTTGTTTATGCGCACGGAAGAAAGCGCCAGGTGGGAAAGCGTCGGAGACATAGACCAACCCATAGAAGCCGGCGAACGGTTTGCCGTAATAGACCCGCTCGATATGACACACGGCATCGTGAATAATAACCGCGTACAGACGACCGGCGTCGCAATCTATGATAGGCAGGGTGACGTTCGCGCTGTCGGCATCATCAGTCTCGTCGACGACAAATTTATATTTGTTGAAAATGACAATGGAACACTTCACTCCTACCCGGAATCACCGGCTACTTCTGACACTGATTCACACGTAGATACCGATACTATCCGCATGGCAACGTTGACCCGACGCATGCAATACTTTCAGGATATTCCCTTCCTTTCAAACGGAGGCACACGGACCATGGACGCGGGAATCAGCGGATATCCCATTCTGGCGATCCATCATAATATGCTAGATACCGTTATCGATCATGTAAAAGGAAGCGCATGGTATGAACTCGTGATCTGGGCGCGGGCAGCCCAGGCACTCGGATTCCCGGTAAGCGACAAGGATGGTAACCCTATTGATATACCTTCTGTCATGCGGCGCGTCATTACCCATCATGAGGGAGACAATTACCGGATTCCGGTCATTATCAGCCGAACCCCGGAAATACACCAACGCGTCTTATCCCTCCTCAAACCACAGGACGCGCATTCCCGGTAAGATGTATTGACTTACTCTCACAAAAGAGATCAAAATCAATTGTATGCTCTATTTTGCGGAACTGGCCGGCAAATATGTAACTTCTTCCGACGGAAAAACTATCGGTCGGCTCACAGACTTCGCATTCCTGGCAACAGACCAACCGCTCATCACGAAACTCAGGATCGATACGCGCGTCGGACATATTCTCGTTCCCATATCCAACATGCGATCAATCAACGGGACGATCACGCTTACGCCGGGATTTGAGACAAGCGGAGTTTCCGACAATGAGCTGTCCGTCAAAATCCATTTACTGGATCAGCAGATCATCGATATTAAAGGAAATAAGGTAGTCAGGGTCAATGATGTGGTCATCCAGGATAAGCCGTATTTTGTCATTGCGGGTGTAGACGTCGGCGTACTGGGTATTGCACGCTGGCTCAAACTGGAACAGGCATTAAACCGTCTGGTATCCGGTTTCGGAACCAGTCTGCGGAGCGATTTTCTTCCATGGGAAAACATCCAGCCCCTGGAACTTTCCCGCGGCAAAGTACAACTCAAGCACGAAGAAGGCAAACTCACCAAACTGGCACCGGAGGATCTGGCTGACCATCTGGAACGGCTTTCCGTCAAGAACCTGACAAAAATTCTTGATCTGCTGCCAAACGAATATGAAACGGAGGTTATCCAAAATCTTAACGTCTCACGACAACGGGAGCTGCTCCGGAATATCAATCCGAAACACGCAGCTGCAATTCTTTCCCGTATTGACCCCGACGAGGCCGTAGACATCTTGCTTACTCTCTCTGAGAGGCGCCGGAACCTTATAACGCCGTTTCTTACCGACGAAGCCAAATCACATATTGATTATCTGTTGAATCTTTCGAAAACGGATATAGGAAATCTTGCGACCACCGACTTTTTCTGCGCCGATCCGGAAGAAACTGCGGGAAACGTGCGGCGCCGTATGAAGCGCGATACGACACTGGCGACTCCCCTGACATATGTCTTCGTTACCAACAAAAAGAAAGAGCTGGTCGGGGTGTGTAATCTCCATGAATTACTCCTGCAGGACATGGATGTGCCGATGTATAAATTCATGATCCCCAACGTGGTTGCCGTGTATCTTACGACGCCGCCGGAAATAGCAATGAAAAAAATGGTGAAATATAAAATATACAGCCTTCCTATCATCAATGACAAACGGCAACTGCTAGGAATCGTAACAATCGATGACTTAGCGGAGGCAATGCAGGAAAAACAAACATAACACCTATGCGGGAACTCTTTCATCAGTGGAAACACCGGATTTTGATAGCACTCGCTATCGTCGGGCCGGGCCTTATAACCGCCGTAGCGGATAATGACGCCGCCGGCGTTTCAACCTATTCCATGGCGGCGGCCACATTCGGATATCAGATATTCATCATCCTTATTCCCATGACCATTCTTCTTGCCATAACACAGGAAATCGGAGCACGTATCGCGATCGTAGCCGAAAAAGGGCTTGCAGACCTTATACGGGAACGGTATGGGGTGCGGATTGCACTTATCATGTACGGCCTTTTGTTTTTCGTCAATCTCGCCGTCGTGATCATGGATGTTGCGGGGCTCAAAGCCGCACTCTCGCTTTTCGGACTGAATCCGACCGTTTTTTTGCCTGCAATTATTGTCGGATTGTATCTTTTTGTCGTGCTATCAAGCTATAGCATCGTCGAACGCTTCTTCCTCGTTTTGGTCGCATTTTACGGCACATACGTTCTTTCCGCTTTTATGGCCAAACCGGATTGGGCTACTGCCACAAGCTCGCTTATCATCCCGCACGGACAGATAACACCGAGATTTCTCTATGTGAGCATCGCCGTTTTGGGAACGACCATTACCGCCTGGGGACAATTTTTTATCAACTCATACGTGAAAGACAAGCATGTGACAACGGAACATCTCAAATACAACCGCGCGGAAATATATCTTGGGGCAATTGTTACGGACACCCTCACGTTTTTCATGATGGTGGCGGTTGCCGCTACTATTTTTGCCAATAAAATCATCGTTACCGACGCCGCACAAGCCGCCATAGCAATCCGGCCATTTGCCGGAAATTTTGCAGGAATTCTGTTTGGTGTGGGACTGCTGTTTGCCGGTATGTTGGGATGTGTGATCGTCGCGCTTACCACGGCCTACGCGTTTTCAGAATTTTTCGGATATTCCGGCTCACTGGATGAAACATTCCGTAAAAGCAGGTTGTTTTATACTACGCTCCTCATTCAACTGGTTATCGGAACCATTGTTGCCCTCATGCCGAACATATCGCTGTTTGCCATAACGCTCGCGGCTAATTTCGTAAACGGGGCCATTTTACCGGTCATTTTTTACTTCCTGTATGAATTTGCAAATAACGAAGCAATTATGGGAACACACACAAACAATAAAATTCAAAACTGGCTGCTTGCGGGTAGCGCAATCGTGATCATATTTGCTTCTTTAGTAGGACTCCTGGGACAAATCTTCGGCTGGTAACAATCCCCACAGGCGTCTTGAATCATACCTGCGTATCCCCTATACTTCTGCACTATTGTGGCGACAAAAGAATATGAACGGAAAAATAGGATAGTGCGGGCTGCTGCCCGCAGCGCCGCATTTAGCTGGATTGCGGCCGACGCAGCAGCAGGAGGAGTGGAATTGCACCAGTTATACCGGGACCGCGGAATTTTTCCGCAGGGAACGCTTTTGGAAAAACACTTCGGCAATTTTTCAGAAACGGAACTTCTCACCTTTGGTGTCCATATCGGGGAAGAAATTGCGATCAATCATCTGCACATGCCGGCACCCCTGATACGCACACTTGGATTTTTAACCGTGGTTGCGACGAATCTTATGGTCGAATCACCTATGTTTTTTTATCATCTCGGGCCGCACAACGTAGAATTTTCCGGTGATGTCATCTCCGGGATTCTCGGGTACGTAGCCGCAAAAATTCCCCTGATGATCCTCTCTTATCAGCATCACACGCGGCGCCGCAGGGAAATGACGCTTCTTCCCGCATAACAGCATTTCTGAGGGCATGTAATGGCACGACAAGGGCTGTTACCATACGCGACGCCCGAACACCTGCACCTTTTTGCCAAGCTCATTTGTTTCTTCATGTAAATCCGTGGTCATATCCAACATCTCGACGAGCGGGGGTCCTCCCGAATCTGATTCCCGCTCGTACGCCGTAAAACACCCGCGTAACCCCAACGGGTACTCACAGATTGTTTCCCTGTCGCATCTCCCCAAACGCTTGAGTATGCGGCACGGCTTCGGTAACGCTTCATGGTTCATGCCATACCCTCCTTCCGCTACATCACTCATGGTCCGTAGCAGTTATCCCGTTATTTCCATGATCCGAACGGGCTTCTCGGGAATCTCCCGTTTTGCTGGTCCCGCAGAATCGCCTGACGCAATGCATCATCGCGCTCCTGATTCCAAAAACCGGGATGTTCACGTAAATACGTCATGACTTCCGTTCTTGTAAGACTTCGGACCGGATCGTCGAGCGAAAGGATTAAATCAGCTAAATCACCGACACCTGCATGATCTTTTTCTCCCCAGGCATTGATAACACTCCGCACCAGTCTCCCCCTCCGCACGGGATCTTTTGCATCGATAAGTCCGTTTAACGCATCCAGCATGTCCGCCTGTTCTGCATCTTCGAGTCGATGTCGTGTCATACGGGTCTCCAAGAATTCATACCGACACACTATTGTTGAAAGAAGAATACGAAGCGAAAATCCAGTTACACCATAACGCAGCCCGTACCAACCATCAATACAGCGGCGATATGTATGCGGATTTTGTAAAATGTCGCACTCATTCCGATGCGCGATTTTCCGTACCCGGAATAGTTGACATCAATAGATAGAGCGATATAATAACCCCGATGATCACTCCGGAGCTCGACGAGGCACATGTTACAAATACAAACGTCGATGCGTTTAAACGGTCACTTCAACGACAACTCACTGCTCTTCTCCGGGAAACCACACCAAATGCACGATTCCCTATTACCATAGATCTGCAGCCTTTTACTTCCATAAATGACACGGGTCTGGCAGCCCTCATCCGCGCACGCAGGCAAGCAGAAGCGGAAAACAGGGCAATCATACAATTTTCCGGTATAAACCGCAGGGTTCAAAAAAAGATTACCATGATGGGTTTTGAAGCCATGTTCGGTCTGACATCCCCGCACGAAAGGAAATCCCGCCCCCGTCGGTTGACCGCAAAATAAACCCTATAGTATAATAACTGCCTCATGTCCTCCCGTAAGATTCATGAAGTCACTGAGCACGACAGACAGGCAGTCCTGTCACATTTTAAGCGCCTGCACAGGCGTCACAACCTTGCACCGGAGCGGGTACGCACGGCACTCGATCATTTCCGGGAAGCCCGTGCGGGAGTACTGGACTTTTCCCACACAACAATCGGCCGGAGGATTCTCACCTCGCTGCATGTATGGGAAATGGGAGGAGGAACTACCTCACAATTTATGGCCGCAGAGCGTCAGCTAGACAGGCTTCTGTCTATTGTGGCATGGGGACACGGCGTATCGGCGCAATCCGTACGCAATCTCATGCATGATGAAACGGAATCCGTATTTCCTTCGGAACAAAACCTCTGAAAACGGTTCGTGGATCTACATGCGTTCAGCAGTCTGAATACCCAACAGATACAATCCGTTATGCAATACCTGTGCTGCTGCATCGGTGAGATTGATGCGTTCAACAGATCCGACAATCGGATACTTCTGATAGAGCAGGTTAAATGCTGACGCAAGCCTGAACAGATACGTGCAAAGCGTATTCGGGGACAGATTTCGGGCCGCATCAGCTATAACTTCCGGATAATAACTGATCAACCGCAGAAGCGCGCGTTCTTCAGGATGCATTGTTTCATTTTCGGCGTCTGAACCTTTCACATCCGACGTATCGCTTTGCGCTTTCCGGAGTACACTCTTACACCGGGCATAGGTATACAACAAATACGGACCGGAATCCCCGTCAAACGAAACAGACTCTTTAAGATCAAATGAAATTTCCTGATCGGTGCCCACCCGTAAAAATGCATATTTTACGGCAGCTATTGCCCCCTTTTCTGCAATTTCTTCCTGATCTTCTTCTGTATAGTTTGATTTACTTTGCTTTAGTATCTCATAGATTGATTTCTTCGCTTCATCCAAAAGCCATTCACCCAGCACAACCTGCCCCGTGCGGCTGCTCATCTTCCCGTGTTTTAATTTTACCCAACCATAGACCTTGTGATATTCCTTCCCCTTGGTATCCGGGAACACGTGGGCTAGGGCTGCAAACAACACCTGAAAGTAACCGGCCTGCTCCGGGCCGACTACATGCATAATAAGATCGGGGTGATATTCATCAAACTGCACCCTTCCCAAGCCGATCTCTTTCCCTTCATACGTGGCATTTTGCTCTTTTGTGATAAACACACGGTTGTGGAGACCGTATTTCTCTCCCGGAAAAATAATGGCACCGTCACTTTCCTCAAAAATCCCCTTGGTAACACCCTCTGCCACATATTTTTTCCCTAATTCGTAAAATTCACTCTCAAAATAAAAGCGGTCATAATGAGAACTCACCCGTTTATAGATCGCGGCGAAGTGCTCCAGGCTCCATGCACGCGTTTCCTGATACAGCGGATATATCGCGGGGTCTTTAGCGTAAATTTGCTTGTTTATTTCTCCGGTAGCGGACTTTACCGCCTCATCAGTCTCATACCTCGTACTCCCCGCGGCGTACGCTTTCCCCAGAAACTCAACCCGTTCATGAATCTCCTTACCACGGACAACCGAGGGATCGCATTCTTTAAGGCTTGTCATCGCCCACAGGCACTTTGCAATATGCATTCCCACATCCCCCTGATAATTTGCCCGAATCACTTCATGCCCTGTCGCCTCCAGCAGACGCACAAGACTTTCGCCTGTCGTGATGTTACGTAAATGCCCGATATGAAAGGCTTTATGCGTGTTGGGATGGGCAAATTCGACCATAATCCGCTTTGCGTTCGGATCCGCTTCGCCCTGCAGCGTAAGCGGAACCAGTGTTTGGCTCTTCCCGTAGCTCTCCCGATCTTTTAGCACTTGGTGAACCCGATTGCTTAAGCTCGCTTCGGTTAACGACACATTACAGAACCCGGGTGCAACGACATCAATATGATCTATATCCTGTAATAGTCTCTGTATTCCCAAAATACCTGAATACTTCTGATCTATTTTGTTGATATTTTGATCATGGTCAATATGGCTACCGGACATTTTTTGCTTTTCTATCAATTCTTTAACCTGTAGTGCGATATCCATCGGAGACTTTTTGAGGGACTTCGCAAGCTTTAATGCCACATTTGTCGTGTATTCCCCAAACCGGGAATCTTCTGCAATGGTGACGTCGGGTGCAACATCGGTAACCCCCATTTCGGAAAGTACTGATATAAGGAGTGATTGAATTGCGTTTTTCATATTCTATGTATATTCACATCTTACCTTACTTCTTTTTGTTCTTCAAAAGAAACACGACGACCCCCTTTTGCACATGCAGCCTGTTTTCAGCCTGGTCATATACCACTGACTGCGGGCCGTCAAACACGCCTTTTGTGACTTCATTCCCAATATGTGCCGGCATATCGTGCATAAATATAGCGTCCGGATTCGCTAAACGCATAAGCTTTTCATTCACCTGATAGGAACGGAACGCTTTGAGCCGTTTGTGTTTCTCCTTTTCGGCACCCATGCTGACCCATGTATCGGTGTATACGACGTCCGCGTGCTTCACCGCCGTTTCCGGGCGTTGCGTTTCAGTGACTGACCCGCCGTATTTTGCCGCAAGACTGCGCGCTTTTGCTGCCACTTCCGGCTTCATGACATATCCTTTGGGACTGGCAACGGCAACGTGCATTCCTAATAATCCGCATGCGAGGGCTAAGGAATGTGTAATGTTGTTATTGCCGTCTCCGACAAATGCGACGCGGAGCCCATGCAAACTGCGCTTATGCTCCACCATCGTCATGATATCCGCCAAAATCTGACAGGGGTGCTCCAAATCGGATAACCCATTTATAACCGGGACAGACGAAAATTCAGCAAGCGCTGTTATTGTCTTATGGCTATACACACGTGCCATAATCATGCTTCCCATACGGGATAATACCCGTGCTGCGTGCTCAATGGGCTCACGGACGCCCAAACCGATATGTTCAGGCCCAAAATACAGCGCATGCCCGCCTAACTGGAACATGCCGATATCGAACGAGGCGTGTGTGCGCAGACTCGGCTTCTCAAACACCATGATAAGTGTTTTTCCCTTCAGGACCGGTTTATTTTTACCGGCCTTATTAAGCCCGCGCTTCAGTTTATCTGCAATAGCCAGGATATCCAGGATATCCCTGCGGGAAAGATCAACGATAGAAAGCAGATCACGTTTTCGTTTCATAGGCATTTGCCCCGTATTCTATACCTTTTGCGGCCGTTACGGGAGCCTCTAGAATGCTCCCGTTTTCGGCAACACCCGACACTACATGTGCTTCCTCTGATGCGCTAGCTTCATCTGCAGCGAATACACTTCTATAAACCCTGCACTCGCATTTACGTTGTACGAATATCCTCCACTAGTCGTAAACGATGCATGATGCATAGCAAGCGGGCTCGTCATGGCCACGATGGTAGCCATTCCTTTATATAACTTTATGGTCACCACCCCGGTTACTTTCTCGTTTACTTCGCCGTTAAAGCTGTTTATTGCATCCATAACAGGATCAAACCATTTCGCACCATAACAAAGATATGCCCATTTTATGTCCATCTGATTTTTCAGTTCATTCAATTCCCGGGTTGATACATATTGTTCCAACGCTTTATGTGCAGAAATGATCACATGTCCTGCCGGAAGTTCATATACACCGCGATCCTTGAGTCCGATAAGCCGATCCTCTACCAAATGAACCACACCGACCCCGTGAGAACCCGCAATACTATTCAGCGCCATAATAAGTGCCGCTAATTTCATTTTTTTGCCGTTTAACTGCGTCGGAATCCCCTTTGTAAAACTGAGTGTAATGAATTCTTCTTTATCCGGCGCGTTTTTGGCAAGCGTGTAGGTGGTCAAAAATTTTTCCACCTTGGGAATATACTGCGGATCCTCTATTTCGCCGCCTTCCCAGGTCATACCCCACATATTGTCATCCACACTGTAAGGAAAATCCACGGAAGCAGGCACGGGAATCCCGTATTTTTCCGCATATACTATTTCTTCATTCCGATCCATATTCCACTCCCTCACAGGGGCTATAATTTTGATATCAGGATTAAGGGTAAGCATGTACCCCTCAAACCGCACCTGATCATTGCCTTTGCCGGTACATCCATGGGCAATTGCATCTGCACCGACCATTGAGGCGATTTCAATGGCTTTGGCGGCAGTAATAGCGCGGCCAATGGGCGTCGACAAATGATACTCACCCTGATAACTGGCGTTTGCTTTAATTCCCAAAGAAATGTATTTCAGGGCAAATTCGTCTTTCACATCCAGAACGATTGCTTTTTTTGCACCGAATTTCAGCGCTTTTTTCTGAATTGCGGAAAGATCATCCCCCTGCTGACCCAAATCCATCGTCAGCGTGATGACATCGGCGTGATACTCATCGATAATCCACTTGAGCATGACGCTCGTATCCAGCCCTCCGCTATAGAGAAGCAGTACCGTTTTCACCTCACCTTTCTTTGCCTCGTATGAGGCTACTTTCTGATAGGTAGTTTGTTTGTGCATGTTGTTTCACCTCCTTTCACAATGGACGCCATAACGGTATGCAGCAGCTTCCCGGCTGATTCTTTTGCTTTCTGCTTCTGTAACAACCACGTACAATCAGCCGCAAGCATTTTATGAAGCTTTTTCAAACTTGATTTCATGCTGTTGTTACCGGGGCCCCCGTATGACTTCATGCTGCCAATCATCGTTTTCGGGTCCTGCCATGCCAGCACCTGAGCTTTCGTAATAGGGATTACCAGACCTTCGGCATTTATTACCTGCATAAGTGCTTCATGGGTAACACACTCACTACCCGCACTTACCTTTACCGCTTTTTCCACGATAATTTTTGCCCTGCGCATTGGAAGATGAAACGTGGTCGCCATTTGTTCCATAAGGATAGTTGCCCCAATAAACCCTTTATGACACCACGATTCCATAATGCTGCCGTGTATTGTCATCGTCTCCATCACCCCTGCTAACACCACGGGAGCAGAAAGACACTCGTGTATGACGTCCATCATGATATATTTCGTCCATTGGGAATCGCGGTTATATCCGATAAAATTCCCCTTCCCTCCCCCTAACAAACTCATCAGCTGCCCGTGTGTAAATCCTGCCTTAGCTTTTATGACTTCCAACGCATCCGGATTTTTCTTTTGCGGCATGACGGAGCTTCCGGTACTGTAGAAATCAGCGAGTGTCACCATGCCGAACTCTGTGGTAGACAAAAGAATCAGCGTTTCAGCGATAAGAGACAGATGATTCATGAATACTGATATGGCGTAGACAATGTCTGCTTCAGGCTCCCAGCGGTTTGTGACGGCATCAAGAGAATTGTGATCCGGTCCGTCAAAACCCAGTAGTTTGGCAGTCATCTTTTTATCAACCGGATAGCTGGTTCCGTAAGAAACGGCGTTGCCCAGTGCATTCGTATTATGCAGCGCATACCACGTCTCAAACCGTTTAATATCCCGCAAAATCATGGAGGCAAATCCGGCAGTTATATGACCGAACGTCGTGACCATCGCATGCTGATGATGGGTAAACCCGGGCATAAGCAGTCCTTTGGTTTGTTCTGCCAATTTCAGAAGTGATTGTGTAAGTCTGATACAGTTGTTGACATACAAAAGGACGGCATCACGCGTATAAAGCTTCATATCCGTTACCACCTGATCGTTGCGGCTCCGGGCAGTATGAATGTTACCTGCTATGTCCACACCGAGACGGGACTGTAACCACGACTCAATATTTGTGTGGACATCTTCTTTATCGGGATCCAGGACGAACGTGCCGGCGTGTATATGTTGTTCTAAAAGCACAAGTTCCTTAAGAATCTTTGATGCACACAGCGCCGGAATAATCCCGGTTTTTGCCAGCATCACGACGTGCGCCATATTTACCGATACATCGTATGGCAAAAGCGCCACATCTGCGGGCAGCACGGGCACAACATCCCTGCCGGCGGTAAATGCGATCACTGCTGCAGAAGGCGTTTGAGTAAATGCAGCGCCCCAAAGTGTATTTGTTTGTTTTGATTTCATACGTATATTCACTATGGTTTCGTACGTAACTCATTGCGCTTCGTGCGAAACCATAATTTGCTGTAGAACTCGCGAATACGAATTCGCTCGTTAACAGCCATTAAAAAATCCCCTTGGATCTCTCCCGGTAAAGACCGAGAGAAGTCCAAGGGGACGTCGTGCACGTGGTGCCACCCCAGGTTCGGAAAAGATATGATATTAAAAACAAAAAATCCCCGTATATGCCTTGACGGAAGATATCTTTTCCCTCAACTATTGTTTCCTACTTGTCATCCTGCTGCGTTATAAGCGGCTGGATTCCTTTCTTCGGAAACTGGCTCCGGTGCTCGACACCATCATCGCCTATTCACTTGTGAAGACGACTTTACTACAGGTCATAAATATTGTCAAGTGGGGAAATTGACAACAATCAAAAGATATCATAATACCTACTTTTATATCAGCATAACTATGCGATATTCTTCAATACTCATCGACTGCCACTCTACGAATATATAGACGTCAGGACTCTATTCTGCTGCTTGATCCGGGAACCCGTCAAAAAAAACGAACCCCTCTTTCCATAACTCCAAATTATCACCCCCTAATTACCAATTATAAACCGTACTATAAGATATAATCACTTTCTTTACATATTATCAGCTTACAATAAATCATTATTCGCCATACCAGTATATTTCCCGTACTTTTGAAATCATGAATTTTGTTGTTACATCAATACAAAACACACTTTGTGTAACACGTTATCATAATATACCCCATAGTTTACATACCAAAAGAGCTTATAGTTTAGCTATGGCAGCCTTAAATTCCCGCATCTGATTTGACGGACCTTCGCTTCTCTACTGTAATAGCTTTATGATCTTATTTTTCCTCTCGCAAACCACACCAAACCTTATGCATTCAGCGCAACGCCACACGGCGCTCTGCCAGATTATTACCCGAAGATACATTTACTAATTTTATTCGTGTATGCAAAATCACAAAAAATATACTATAAGTCAAGCTTCTAAACGACTTGGCATTTCCAAAAGTACACTGCGCCGCTGGGTAAAACGCGGGAAGATTCTGTCATCTGTCGACGAAAAAGGAAGACACGTATTCAGCGAAGAAACATTGCAGCACGTTGTACCCCCGAAAAATGAGCCTAAAAAGCTCATCCACGCAAAACATCACCTCCTCTCCCCAGCACAAGCTGCACAACGCATGGGTATTTCGAAAAGTACATTACTCCGATATGAACAATCAGGATTAATCCGCGCCAGTCGCACGGTCCATGGTGCGCGTCGATATAAAGCTGCTGATATAGAGGAACTCATTTCCTCACATGCTCCCTACCAATCGATACCAAACACAACGGTTCAGCCGCCTGATATTCAAACGCCACCTACACCTACACTTACACCTGTTCCATCAGTACTTAACCATAACGAAACCACTCAAAATATACCCAATCCGCCCCCCGAACCTTTACCAGTTCTACCAGTAGAAAATACATCTCCCTCAACCATAGGTACATTTTGTCCCTATCCCCGCCCTTCTGCTGCAGTCGGTGCCGCTGCATTTAAACATGATTTTGTCCAACGGTTTTGGAGATCTCCATACGGAATCGCGATGCTTGTCGGAGTCGGATTGCTTTCTGCTTCTGCCCTTCTACTACAAATCTACGGATTTACCGGTGGATGGCAACGAACGCTGGTATCACTTGCAAAAGAAGGGACAATCGCAATCGACGAAAAAACGCGGCAAGAAATGGTACAACAAGCACAAGTACTTGGAACAAGCGGGGCAACCGGACCGACAGGAAGCACTGGTACGACAGGTGTAGCAGGTCCTACCGGAGCCACAGGTGATGCAGGACCTACCGGCGCAAAAGGTTCAACAGGTATAAACGGCGCTTCAGGAGCAACAGGACCAACCGGAACTGCAGGAAGTACAGGCACAACCGGAGGAACAGGAACCCAAGGATCAACGGGAGGAACAGGAACCCAAGGATCAACCGGAGGAACAGGAACCCAAGGATCAACGGGCAGCAGCGGCCCAACGGGTGCCGTCGGAACTTCCGGACCCACCGGTGCCACTGGATCGACAGGACCTACGGGAGGAATCGGAGCGTCAGGACCCACAGGGGCTACCGGTACGACGGGAGCGACAGGAGGAGCCGGACCAACAGGAAGCACAGGGGCGACCGGTGTAGAAGGAACAATTGGAGCATCAGGACCAACAGGATCTACAGGTGGAGCCGGAAGTTCAGGACCGAGCGGTTCTACCGGTGCAACGGGCACAATGGGAAGTTCCGGACCGACGGGAGCAACGGGATTAGACGGTACGAGCGGACCGACCGGACCAACAGGCCAGGCAGGACCCACAGGATCTACGGGAGCAGAAGGTCCGACAGGGTCTACGGGACCGACAGGTGTAGCAGGTCCGACCGGAGCAACAGGTACTCCCGGTCCCAGCGGAGCTACGGGTGCGACAGGATCTACGGGAACTATTGGCCCAACAGGTCCAACCGGAACAACCGGTGATGCCGGACCTACGGGTTCTACCGGAGCCACAGGATTACAAGGTGGTAGCGGACCGACGGGTTCTACCGGAGCCACCGGTGATATAGGACCAACAGGATCTACAGGAAGCACAGGGGCTACCGGAACAGCAGGACCGACTGGCTCTACTGGTGCGACGGGAGCAACGGGTGAAATCGGACCGACGGGAAGCACAGGGGCTACCGGAACAGCAGGACCGACTGGCTCTACTGGTGCGACGGGAGCAACGGGTGAAATCGGACCGACGGG
>Ga0172375_10000462_pt1 | contig 66149 bp, 63 predicted proteins | sample LakKiv1m_FD_114537 | JGI IMG/M metagenome (GOLD analysis project Ga0172375, IMG submission 114537) | Freshwater microbial communities from Kabuno Bay, South-Kivu, Congo - kab_092012_11.1m | ecosystem: Environmental > Aquatic > Freshwater > Lake | place: Democratic Republic of the Congo...
AAAACGAACTGGCTTACCGGCAAACCGGCTCACAGGTTAACTGACACACAGGCGGTCAGACAGGAGGCTTTTATGCTGAAGAAGATGCTTTATGTTGTTTTGGGTTTTGTGACGGGCGCCTTATTTGCCGTCGTTGGCGTCGGCGAATTGAAGGCCCAATACGGATTTGATTCTAGCGGCAGTTATACTGAGAGCACGATGACGCCGTCTTTGCCAGGCAGATACGGCCATCTGATCGCCGTCTCCGATATGAATATGTATTTTGCCGCCGATGACGGGACCGTGACCATCGTTCGGCCGAAGACCAACGGCCAGCTGGATACGACCGTCACTGTGATTAAACGTTCTTAATCTCGATCAGGAAAGCCTGCATGCTGGATATCCCCCGCATCCTTGAGAAAGAGTTCAAGCTCACGACGGAGCATACGCGAAACATCCTGAAGCTGTTCCATGAAAAGGCGACGGTCCCGTTCATCGCCCGCTATCGCAAGGACCTGACCGGGAATTGCGATGAAGTGGTCTTGCGGAATTTTTCGGAGCGTTTCAGCTATCTGGTCGGCCTCGAGGAGCGCAAAAATACCGTTTTAAAGACCATTGCCGAACAGGGCAAGCTGACGCCTGAACTGCAGGGCAAGATCGAGCAGTGCCTTTTTTCCGTAGAACTTGAAGATCTTTATCTGCCGTTTAAGCCCAAGAGGCGGACGCGTGCGACCGTGGCGAGAGAAAAGGGCCTGCAGGCGCTTGCCGACGAGATCAAGGCGCTCACAGACCCGGCGGCTGACCTGCAGGCGATGGCCGTCGGCTACGTCTCCGCGGACAGAGGCGTCTTGAATGCCGAAGAGGCCCTTGCTGGCGCCTCGGATATCATTGCCGAGGAAGTCAGCGAGAAACCTGAGCACCGGGATTTTGTCCGTAAGTTCTTTTTTGAAAACGGGCGTTTTCATTCGCGGCCGCGTGTTGGCTTCGAAGGCAAAAAGACGAAATTCGAGATGTATTATCATTTCGAGGCGCCTGTCAAATCCATCTCGTCCCATAATCTGCTTGCGATCATGCGCGGGGAGGCCGAAGAGGTCCTGGCGATGCAGCTGGTCGTTGACAAGGCGCCTATCCTGCAGGAGCTCTGGAGAAAAGAAGTCCGCCTGGCGCAGGGGCCTGCCGCTGATTTTCTGAAAAACGCGTGCGACGATGCCTATGAGCGTCTGATGCGCGCGTCTTTGTCCGCCGACGTACGCGTCAGCTGCAAAGAGGCGGCGGATGGCGTGGCTATTTCTATTTTTGAGAAGAACCTGCGGGAATTGCTTCTGAGCCCGCCGGCGGGCATGAGGCCTGTTTTGGCCATTGATCCGGGCTTTGTCACCGGCTGCAAAGTGACCGCGCTCGACGAAACGGGCAGGTTCAGGGAGTACCAGACGATCTTTCCGAACCCCCCGCAGAACCAGAGAGAGAAATCCGGCCGCGCGGTCGTGGAGATGTGCAAAAAACATAAGATCGAGCTTATTGCCGTCGGCAACGGCACGGCGGGCCGCGAAACGGAAACGTTCGTCCGCGAGGTCCTCGAGGCATCCAGAGAGGAGCTCAAGCCCCTGCCGGTCTGCGTCATCGTCAATGAATCCGGGGCTTCCGTATATTCCGCCAGCCCCCTGGCCGCCGAAGAGTTTCCCGACCAGGATGTCACGGTGCGCGGCGCGATCAGCATCGGCCGGCGCCTGCAGGACCCGTTGGCCGAGCTCGTCAAGATCGACCCCAAATCTATCGGTGTGGGGCAGTATCAGCATGATGTCGACCAGAAGAAACTTAAAGAGAAGCTTGAGGATGTCGTCGAAAGCTGCGTCAATTACGTCGGCGTGGAGCTGAACCTGGCGTCCAAAGAGCTCTTGTCGCACGTTTCGGGCATCAACGCCCGCGCCGCGCGCGACCTTGTGGCTTATCGACAGACCCACGGAAGCTTCAAATCCCGGCAGGAGCTGATGCAGGTCAATAATTTCGGGGAGAAGACCTTTGAACAGGCCGCCGGTTTCTTGCGGATCCGCGATGCGGAGAATCCCTTGGACAATACGGCGATTCATCCGGAGAGTTACCCTATTGTCGAGAAGATGTGCGCCGACCTGAAGATGACGGTGTGCGATTGTATCCGTCATCCGGAACGCCTCTCGGGCCTGAAGGTTTCGGATTATACCGGCGGGGTGGCCGGCGAGGTGACGGTCAAGGACATCATGGCCGAATTGAGAAAGCCCACGCGCGATCCGCGCGCGAGTTTCGTCTACGCGACATTCAAGGACGCGGTCCGCGAGATCAAGGATTTGAAGACAGGCATGAAGCTTGAGGGCGTGGTCACGAACGTGACCCGTTTCGGCGCTTTCGTCGATATCGGCGTCCATCAGGACGGCCTGGTGCATATTTCGCAGTTGAGCGACCGTTACGTGCGCGAGCCTTCCGATGTCGTCCATGTCGGCCAGGTCGTCCGCGTGACCGTCCTGGAAACGGACCCGGAGCTCAAACGCATCAGCCTGTCGATGAAGACAAAGCCGGAATTAAAGAAATAGAAGGGACCGAGCGGAGGAGTTTATGAAAGACCTACGGATCGAAACGCTGGCGGATATCCTCGTGAATTATTCCGCCGCGGTCAAAAAAGGCGATATCGTCATCATTGATTTCTCGGGGGTGCGGGCCTTGCCCCTGGTCGAAGCGGCCTATACGAGGTGCCTGCGCAAGGGGGCCCGCTATGTCGAGGTTCATTTTTCGACGGAAGACCTGGCGCGCATCTTTTACGAAGAGGCCGGCGAGGCGCAGTTGTCGTATTTCCCGAGACACCGCCTGGAGGCCATGAAGAAGGCAAACGCCTATATCGGCATCAGCGCGACGGAGAATACACAGAGCTATGCAGGCCTGGAGATGGCCAAGATGGTCCGCCGCCAGCAGGTCCTGCGTCCCATTTCCGACCGGCGCGTGGACCATACGCGCTGGGTCGTGACGCGCTACCCGACGACAGGGCTGGCCCAGGACGCGCGCATGAGCCTGCAGGCCTTCGAGGATTTTTATTTTAAGGCCTGTAATATCGATTGGCCGGATTTTGCCAGAAAGATCACGCGGCTCTGGCGCATGGTCCAGCGGACCCGGGACGTCAGGGTCGTCTCTTCGGATACGGACCTGCGGTTTTCCAAAAAGGGGATCCCGGCCGTCAAGAGCGAGGGGCTCAGGAACATGCCTGACGGTGAAGTGTTCACTGCCCCTGTCAAGGATTCGATCGAGGGTTACATCACTTACAATGTCCCCAGCCTGTATCACGGCAAGGAGTTCGACGGCGTCAGGTTCACATTCAAAAAAGGAAAGATCGTGGACGCTTCGTGCCGTTTCGGCTCGCAAAAGGAATTGCAGAAGATCCTGGATGCCGATGCCGGGGCCCGTTACATCGGAGAGTTTTCGTTCGGGTTGAACAAGAACATCAAGACGCCCATGAAGAACATCCTTTTCGACGAGAAGATCTGCGGCTCGATCCATTTGACGCCGGGTCATGCCTACAAGGACGCGGATAACGGCAACCGTTCGAGCGTGCATTGGGACCTGGTGAAGATACTCAAAGGAGACGGCGCGGTCTACCTGGACGGCAGGCTCGTCCAGAAAGACGGCAAATTTGTCGTCGGGGAATTAAAAGGATTGAACCCATAGGCCGGCGCGAAGGCGCCCGTTTCAAGACAGCGAGGTTGTCATGTCCGATTTGAAAAGCAGGTCCATCCGGAATTTAGAGCAGAAGATGAAGGGGCTGGAGCCCGGTTCGCTGCGCTATCAGGTCCTGGAGTCGGCGAAGAACTTCAAGTCCTCATGGATAGGGCTCGGCCAGATCCTTTATACGGTCTATAAGGATAAGATGTATAAGGAATGGGGGTATATGAGTTTTGAAGCGTATTGCAAAGGCGAGATCGGCATCCATCAGCAGACCGCTTCCAAGCTGCTTCATTCCTATTATTTTCTTGAGAAGAACGAGCCTGAATTTCTCAAAGACGTCCAATCCCAGGAATCCCCGGATCCAAAGAATATTCCGGCATTCGACGCGGTCAATGTCCTTCGCCTGGCCGCTAAACAAAAAGAACTGACGGAAGATGACTATCAGGAATTCAAAAAGAGCGTCTTTGAGGACGGCAAGGAGGGCAAGGAGGTCAAGAAGCAGGTGGGCCTGAGGCTGCGTTCTATCCGCGAGGAAGAGGACCCCCAGAAGGCGCAAAGCGAACGCCGGGCCAGGACACTGAAACGCCTGATGGCGACCGTCAAGGCGCTGCAGAAAGAGGCGGTTTACGGCCACCTGGTCTCGGACAAGACGGCCAGGGAGATCGAAAAATTGATCGGCTTTCTCGACCAGGAGATCGGTGAGGCCGGGGTTGAGGCCTAGCGTCTTCTGTGGACATAAGCGGGGAAGCTTGCCTTTTTGGCTTGAATCCTTCGCAGAAATTCCCCAGCCCGTGGGAGGAAGTTGTGAAGTTCTGCTCAGGAGGAAGCCAGGGGTAAGACCAGGGGGCTTCACTTAGTTAGGAAAACCCCTTGACTTGCCGGAAAGTCGAAGGTATACTGGGAACCTGTTAAAAGTGAAATAAAGACAAGCGCTTAGTGAAAAGCGCCAAACAGCCCGCGGAAAGAGGGCCAAGGCAACCGGGTTTTAGGAGGAAGGAACGGATGTTAGAGAGTACGAAGAAGAAGGAAATCATCGGCAGTTATAAGGTTCATGAGAAGGATACGGGTTCTGCGTTCGTGCAGATCGCCCTTTTGACTGAACGGATTAATGAGCTTTCCAAGCATTTTGAAGTCCACAAGAAAGATCATCACTCCCGCCAGGGCCTGCTGAAGATGGTCAGCACGCGCCGTCGTCTGCTCTCATACCTGAAGAAACACGATACCAAAAAGTATGAAGAGCTCCTCTCAAAGCTAGGATTGCGTAAATAATCATGACTATGAATCCAAAAATCGAAAAAGTGGAAGCCCCTTTTGGGGACAAGAATTTGATTTTATCGACGGGAAAATTGGCCAAGCAGGCCGACGGGGCCGTGACCGTGCAGATGGGCGGCACCGTAGTGCTTGTGACGGTCTGCGTGTCCAAGGACATCAGGGAAGGGATAGATTTCTTTCCTTTGACCGTCGAATACCAGGAAAAGACTTATGCTGCAGGCAGGATCCCCGGAGGATTCTTCAAGCGCGAAGGCCGTCCGTCGGAGAGCGAGATCCTGATCTCGCGCCTCATTGACAGGCCGGTCCGTCCCTTATTTCCATGCGGTTTCAGGAATGACGTCCAGGTGATCGCCCTGGTCCTTTCCAGCGACGCGGAGAACGATCCCGATGTCCTGGCTGTCATCGGTGCGTCCGCGGCCCTGGGGATCTCGCCGATTCCTTTCGAAGGGCCGATCGGCGCCGTCCGTATCGGACGCGTAGATGGCAAGCTTGTCGTCAATCCGACGTATGCCCAGCGCGAGGCGAGCGACATGGACCTGGTCGTTGTGGGCAACCGCAAAAAAGTCATTATGATCGAAGGGGAGGCCAAGGGTTTGGAAGAAGCGGCGGTTTATGAGGCCCTGAAATTCGGCCACGAGCAGCTGCAGGCTTCCATTCATGTGCAGGAGGAGTTGGCTAAGGCGTGCGGTCGGGAAAAGATGAGTTATGAAGACCGCGCCGTCAGCCCGGAGCTCGTCAAGAGCATCAAGGCCGCTTATCTGAATCGCGTGAAAGAGAATTGCAAGATCGCCCAGAAAGAAGCGCGCATGGAAGCGGTCCAGATGCTTTATAAGGATGTGACGGAACGTTTCTGTGTTGAAAAAGAGGGAGAAGACCAGGTTTGCGAGAAGGATGTCAAAGCGGCCCTGGATGAAATAGAAAGCGAAGAGATCCGTAAGCTTGCGTTGGAAGAGAACCGCCGCGTAGACGGCCGCAAATTCGACGAGGTCCGCGCCATCAGCTGTGAGGTCGGCGCTTTGCCGCGGACGCACGGTTCGGGATTGTTTACCCGCGGGCAGACGCAGAGTTTGGCGGTGACCACCCTGGGGACGCGGGCGGATGAACAGCTTATTGAAGCCTTAGAGGGCAAGAGCTATAAAAAGTTCATGCTCCATTATAATTTTCCTCCGTTTTCTGTCGGCGAGGTCAAGCCCGTCAGGGGAGCGGGGCGGCGCGAGATCGGTCACGGGGCGCTGGCGGAGAAATCCTTAAAAGCGGTCATGCCGACGCCGGAAGAATTCCCTTACACTGTGCGTGTCGTTTCCGAGATCCTGGAATCCAACGGTTCTTCGAGCATGGCCACGGTCTGCGCATCGAGTTTGTCTTTGATGGACGCAGGCGTGCCGATCAAGGAACCGGTCGCCGGGATCGCCATGGGCCTGGTGCACGAGGGCTCCAAGCATGTGCTCCTGACGGATATTGCGGGCTTAGAGGACCATCATGGGGACATGGATTTCAAGATCGCCGGCACCCGCAAGGGGATCACGGCGATCCAGCTGGACCTGAAGATCAGCGGTATCGATTTCGACATTATCCGCGAGGTGCTTGAGCGTTCCAAAACAGCGCGCCATTTTATCCTCGATAAGATGACGGCTGTCCTGGAGGCGCCGCGCAAGGAGCTTTCGGAATATGCGCCGCGGATCATCCATCTGAAGATCCATCAGGAGCGGATCGGCGATCTGATCGGCCCCGGCGGCAAGAATATCCGCAAGATCATCGAGTTGACGGGCGTCGCCATCGATGTCGAGGACGACGGTTCGGTTCTCGTGGCATCGACGGACAGCGAGGCGTCCCAGAGGGCCGTCGATATGATCAAAGGCCTTACTGAAGACGCCGAGATCGGCAAGATCTACAAAGGCAAGGTCAAGCGCATCATGAATTTCGGCGCGTTTGTCGAGATCCTTCCCAACAAGGAAGGGCTTTGCCATGTCTCGGAACTTGATGATAAATACGTCAAGAACGTCGAAGACGTCGTCAAGCTGGGAGACGAGTTCCCGGTGAAAGTCATCAGTATTGACGAGCTTGGCCGCATCAACTTGAGCAAAAAGCAGGCCAAGTCTGAAAAATAAACCCTAAACCCTGAACGCTAAACAAACTCAAAACTTTGCGTTTTGGATTTGTTTTCCGCCGAAGGCAGATCAGCCCTGGCCCTGGCCAGAGGCCGGGCCGAGGCTGAAAAGTTTCGAGTTTAGGGTTTCGTGTTTAGGGATATGCGATGAAAAGGGAACACGTTTTAGAGATAACCGGCATATTCATCTTTGCCCTGACGGTTCTCGTCCTCCTGAGTTTTGTTTCTTATCATCCGACGGACCTGTCTTTTTACACCTCTAACCCGAATATACCTCCGCAGAATCTGATCAACATCTTCGGAGCGTATCTTTCGGGTTTCTTTTTTTTCATCTTCGGTTGGGCCTCTTATCTTTTCCCCGTCTTTCTTTTCCTGTGGGGTTTAAAGTTCGTCCGTGCCGAAGAGATCCGCACCAATGTCGTCAAGCTCCTGGGGATCCTGATTTTGGCTGTTTCTTTGTCCTCGTTCTTGGCGCTTTTCTTCGTGGATCAGGCGACGGCTCGTTTCGGCCGCGGCGGCATCGTGGGCCTGGTCTTTTCCGATTTCCTTATGCATTATTTCGGGCGCACCGGCGCGTATGTCATCCTCCTCATGCTGGGGCTGCTCTCCCTGCCCTTGATCGGCGAGGTCCTCGTGATTCCGTTCTTTGCTTCTTTCTTTGACCGGCTTTTGGAGCGTTTCAGCATCTGGAAAGAGGCCCGGGTCGCGTTGGGCGACAAGAAGGAGAGATCGAAGACGGCTGCGCGCCTCTCGCGGGGCGTCTTGAAGGAAAAATCCATACCTCAGGAAAAACCGGGTATCAAGGATTTCACGGAAGGCCGCGGCGCCCCCGCCGAGAAGAAGGAAGCCGATGCCGCGCCGCTTAACATTAAGATCGCCAAGCCGAAAACGGAGGTTTTGAAGGATAAAGACCCCGTCCGCGAAGTTTCCGATGAGGATTACGTCCTGCCGTCGATAGATCTCCTGGAGTCGCCGCCGCCCATTTCGATGCGCCAGATGAAGGAAGACTTGGCGGAAAACGCCAAGATCCTCGAAGACACCTTGGGCGATTTCGGTCTGAGCGTGCGTGTGGCCGATATCGAGCGCGGGCCCGTGATCACGCGCTATGAGCTGGAGCCTGCTCCCGGCGTCAAGATCCAGAGGATCGTTAATCTTTCCGATGACATTGCGATGACGATGAAGGCGCCGTCCGTGCGTATCGAAGCGCCTATCCCCGGCAAAAACCGCGTGGGCGTCGAGGTTCCCAATACGCAGACGAGTATGGTTTTTTTAAAAGAGGTTTTGACGAGTGAGGAATTTCGCCACGCCGATTCGAAGCTGACCCTGGCCATCGGCAAGGATACGGCGGGCAAGCCGATCGTGACGGACTTGGGTACCATGCCGCATTTGTTGATCGCAGGGACCACGGGTTCCGGAAAGACGGTCTGCGTCAACGGCATTATCATGTCCATCCTTTTTAACGCGACGCCTTCGGATGTAAAGTTTCTGATGGTGGACCCTAAGATGGTGGAATTGGCCCCCTACAACGGCCTGCCGCATATGTTGTGCCCCGTCGTGACGGATCCCAAGAAAGTGGCAACGGCCCTGACATGGGTCACTTCCGAGATGGACGAGCGCTACCAACTTTTGGCCAAAGAAGGCGTGCGCAACATTGAGGCCTATAACCAGCGCAAGCAAAAGCTTCCTTACATCATTGTGTTCATCGATGAGCTGGCGGATTTGATGATGGTGGTCCGCGACCAGGTGGAAAGCGCCATCGCCAGGCTCGCCCAGTTGTCCAGGGCCGTCGGCATCCATCTGGTCCTGGCGACACAGAGGCCTTCCGTGGATGTCATCACGGGCGTGATCAAGGCGAATTTTCCGGCGCGTATTTCTTTCAAAGTGGCCTCCAAAGTGGATTCCCGCACGGTTCTGGATATGAACGGCGCGGATAAGCTTTTGGGCCGCGGCGATCTTCTGTTTCTCGAGCCGGGTCAGGCCAAACCGATCCGCGCGCAAAGCTCTTATGTGAAGGATGCGGAGATCGAAAAGGTCCTTGGGTTTATCAAGAAACAGGCCCAGCCTGTTTATGACGAAACGATCCTGAAGATCCAGGACCAGGCGCAGCTCGGCGGCGCATTGGAGAAAGATGAACTTTATGACACGGCGGCGAAGCTGGTGATCGAGACCGGGCAGGCATCTGTTTCTATTATCCAGAGGCGCCTGCGTTTGGGCTATACGCGCGCTGCGCGCCTGATCGATATGATGGAACAGGAGGGGTTGGTCGGGCCCTATGTGGGTTCCAAGCCCAGGGATATCCTTGTGGACAGGGAACAATGGCTTAAAGACCAGATGGCCAAAGAGAGGGTGGATTCGGATGTCGGACAGTAAGTTTATAAAATCCGCCGGAGCGATGCTCAGGGAAACGCGCGAATCAAAAGGGATCTCCTTGGAGGAAGCGAGCCGCTCGACGCATATTCATGTCCATGTGCTCAAGAAGATCGAAGGGGACGATTTTTCTTCCATAGGCACGGTTTATGCCAAGGGGTTCCTGAAGATCTACGCGGAGTTTCTCGGCTTGGACAAGAGCGATATCGTCGAGCGTTTTACCGGCGCCGTTCCTGCGTCCCAGCGGACCAGGGCCGTCCAGAAGGTGATTATCCCCGGGACAACGTCGCCGTCTGCGGAAAAAAATCTTTTTTCTTCGGCTCTTGAGAGCGTCGCCTCTGTCATTAAAAAAATAGATATGAAGATTATTGTGATCGTTGTGTTGTGCATTGTCGTTTTCTGGGGCTTCAGGGCACTTTGGCGCGTCATGGCCCGCAGGGATGCCAGGAAACCGGCGGCGGCGCAAGTCAGGCTTTCAGAAAAGCCGCGCACCGTCACGGAAAAAAAGAGCGTCGTTGAGCCTAAAAAGAAGGCGGCCCCGGCCGCCCCGGAAAAGACGGTGGTGAGCGCACCGGTTCCTCTCGTTGCTGAAAAAGTCGTTCTTGTCGTTCGCGCCCGAGCCAAGACCTGGCTCCAGGTGAAGGTGGACGGCAGGGTTGTTTTCCAGAGTGTCTTGGCGCGCGGCGCGGCCGAAAGCTGGACTGCGGCCAAGAAGATCGAGATGGTGATCGGAAACGCGGGCGCTGTCGAACTGGAATTGAACGGCAGGATCTTGGAGAGGATCGGCCGGCCGGGACAGACGCTTAAACATGTCGTTGTCACGCGGGACGGGCTCACCGTCAACAAATAATCCTTCCTCGTCCGACCAGCCATGCCCTCCCATGGTTGAAGAATATCCAATATGATGAACGATCCTTTGGGGGATTTTGATTTCAGGGGCAAGAAGACGGCTATCGTGAGCCTGGGCTGTGCCCGTAATACCGTTGATTCACAGGTATTTCTGCGGGAGGCCAGGCGGCGGGGCGCCGTCATTTGCCCCCCCGAAGATGCTCGCGTGGTCATGATTAATACTTGCGGTTTTACCCGTGAGGCCAAGGAAGAATCGCTGGGCGTCATTGCGGAGTGGCTCGACCATAAAAAGAAAAGAAAAGTCGAGAGCGTCCTTGTTTTGGGGTGTCTGGCCCAGCGTTATCGGAAAGACATCCGCGAGGGCTACAAGGATATTGATGTCGTCGGCGGGCTTGTGCAGGAAACGGGCGGGCTCACCCTCGGCGGTTCGCCTGTTCTTTTGACGCCTCGCCATTACGCGTATCTGAAAATATCCGAAGGGTGCGACAACCGTTGCGCCTATTGCGCGATCCCTTTGATCAAAGGGCGTTCCAGGAGCCGTTCTGAGGCCGAGATCATCGCCGAGGCTGTCCGGCTGGAGCGCTGTGGTGTCCGGGAGTTGAATATCGTCGGCCAGGATATTACCCTTTATGGTTGTGACGGCCGCAAAAAGCGGCCCGGCCGCTCGTTCGGGCCAGGTCTGCCGCTGGTCGGATTGGTGGAAAAGATCCTGCGCGCGACCTCCATTCCTTGGATCAGGCTGATGTATCTCCATCCGCAGAGGGTCGGGGAGGATGTGATAGACCTTTTGGGCCGGCAGAAACGTCTGTGTCCTTACGTCGATCTGCCGCTGCAGCATATCAATGACCGCATCCTCAGGCATATGGGGCGGCCGACGACGCGGCGGGATATTGTCCGGTTGATCTCGAGGTTGCGGAAAAAGGTCGCGTCTATTGCGCTTCGCACGACGTTCATCGTGGGTTTTCCGGGCGAGACGAAAAAGGAATTCCGGGAGCTTCTGGATTTTGCCCGGGAGACGCGTTTCGACAAGCTCGGTGCATTTATGTTCTCCCGGGAAGAAGGCACCCGGGCTTACGCTTGCCGCGGGCAGGTGCCGCAGAAAGAAAAACAGAGACGCTATCACGATCTGATGGAGATGCAGAAAGGCATTTCCTTATCACTGCTTGAAAAAAAGATCGGCATGACGACGCAGGTCCTGGTGGAAGAAACTACGCGCGACCGCCGGATGTATCTGGCGCGCACGCCCTGGGACGCGCCGGAGGTCGATGGCCTGATGTATTTGACGTCTTCGAGAAAGCTCGAGCCGGGCCAGATCGTCGGCTGTCGCATCACCGACGCCTTTGAATATGACCTGGCGGGGGAGGCCGCATGAACTTGCCCAACTATCTGACCTTGTCTCGCATCGTTTTGACCTTTGTGATCATGGCGCTTCTCTTCACGAAAGATTTCGCCATGACCTGCGCGGCTTTCCTTGTGTTTTTGGCGGCCTGCGTGACGGATCTTCTGGACGGGTGGGTGGCCCGCAAAAAAGGCCTTATTTCCGATTTCGGCAAGATCATGGACCCTCTTGCGGACAAGGTTCTGGTGGTCGGGTTGTTTTTGACTTTTGTGCAGCTGCAGCTGGTAGGGGCCTGGGTGGTTGTCGTCATCATCGTGCGCGAATTCCTGATTACCGGGATGAGGATTTTTGCGCTTCGTCACGGCGTGGTTCTGGCCGCGGAGAACGCCGGCAAGCATAAGACTGTCTCCCAGATGGCGGCGATCATCTGTATCCTTATTTTTCTTATTCTCAAAGAGTCGGGACCTTATTTTTCTTTCTGGAACGAAACACTTGAATCCTATTTCCGCACGGGTATTCATGTCATGATCGGCTTGGCCGTGTTTTTCACGGTTTATTCCGGCATGGTCTATCTCTGGCGGAACCGCCATCTGATCAGGACGCTATGAAGAGGCATCTGATCAAGCTGTTGTCCACTTTTTTCTATCTCGGTGAAATGCCGTTGGCACCGGGCACATGGGGGAGTCTGGGCGGGATGCTCTTGTATCTGGCCCTGGGTCTTGAGACGACGATCGTGCATGTGTGCGTTTTTGCGGCTGTGACGATCGTCGGATTCCTTGTCGCCGGCCGCGCGGAGGCCATTTTTGGGACAAAAGACCCCAAGCCCGTCGTTATCGATGAGGTCGCTGGGATTTTTTTGGTTTTTTTCGGCCTGAATCTGACATGGCCTGTGGTCGTGCTTGGATTTGTTTTGTACCGTCTCTTTGATGTTTTGAAACCGCCTCCGGCCAGACGGCTTGAAAAGCTTCCGGGCAGCGCGGGCATCATGCTCGATGACCTTCTGTGCGGGTGCTACGCACAGGTGGCCTTGCGCCTGCTCAGGATGTTGATAGGATTTTAAGGCCGTGCAGGCAAGTAAAAATGACTTGCTCTGAAAATTCCTTTTGGTTACAATGTTATTACTTTATATGAGTTAGATGATACTCTAAAGTCCTCTGTCGTGCCCGGGCGGAGGAGGCGTGGGTTTTCTTTTATTGTTAAACAGGTCATGTTTTTCCGGGGCGGACATAGCCTGAATGGGCTAACCCGAAGATGTTACAGAGAAAGGGCATATGGCTTTTGACCAAGATAGGGGTGGTATAGAGCGCAGGCAGGAAGTCCGTCAGGAAACGCTGGATATGGTCTATAATTTTATCCGGCGTGGCATCAAAGAACGGGCGACGGATATCCATTGGGAACCTATCGTGGACTCCGGAGAGGAAGAGATCGTCGTCCGCTTCAGGGTCGACGGTATTTTAAAAGACATTGAGCGTATCAATCATGAAAAGACAAGGCTTGGTTCTCTGATTAATGCCATCAAGATCATGGCGACGATGGACCCGACCAAGAGGCGGCGCGAGCAAGACGGCAGGTTCACATTTTTATTTGAGAACGTGGAATACGACGTCAGGGTCGCGACCATGCCGACCATCCTGGGCGAAAAGATCGTCATGCGGCTGATGGACCGCAATAAATACTGCATGAACCTGGATGACCTGGGGATGTCGCAGGATATCCAGCACTGCCTTGACGATATGATTTACAAGCCCGAAGGATTCGTTGTGATCAGCGGGCCCACCGGTTCCGGCAAGACGACGAGCTTGTATTCGATCCTGAAACATATTTACACGCGTGAGAAGAATATTTGTACGATCGAAGATCCTGTGGAAGTGAAGTTTATGGGGATCAATCAGATCCAGGTAGACCACGAGTTCGGCATGACTTTTGTTTCGGGATTGCGCGCCATCATGCGCCAGGACCCGAACATCATCGCGGTCGGCGAGATCCGGGATGTCGAGACCGTGCGCACCGCCCTTCAGGCGGCGCTGGCGGGTTCGATGATCTTCTCGACGCTGCATGCCCGCGACGCCGTCAATACGATCGTGCGGCTCCTGGACATGGGCGTTGAGCCTTTTTTCTTGGCAACGGCCCTGACGGGTGTCGTGACGCAGCGCCTGGTGAGACTCGTGTGTAAGATCTGCAAAGGAAAAGGCTGCATGCAGTGTGCCAATACCGGCTACAAGAGGCGCACCGGGATCTTTGAGGTGCTGCGCATCAACGAGCCTTTGCGTCAGCTGATCCTTCAAAAGGCCTCGGCAAATGAATTGCGGACAGCCGCCCTGGAACAGGGGATGATGCCTTTCTCCAAGTCCATCGAGCCTCTCATCGCTCAGGGGGCGACGACCAAAGAAGAAGTAGACCGCGTCCTCGCGCTGGAGTAGTCTCTCATGTCAAAAATCCCGAGAAAATTAGGCGATCTCCTCGTTGAGAACGGTTTGTTGACCGAAAGCCAGCTTCTGGAAGCCCTCGAGACCCAGAGGCGCGAGAAAAAACTTCTGGGCGAGATCATCGTCGATCTTGGTTTTACGACAAAAGAGAAGCTTGATAGCACGCTGGCCCGCCAGTATGGGTCCCGCCTGGGCGAGTTTTTGATCGGCCGGAGGTTGATCAGCTTCGACCAGCTTCAGTCGGCTATGGATGGGCAGAGGAATTCGATGAAATCCCTGGGGGAGATCCTGATTGATAAAGGCTATATTGCCGAGGCGGACCTGATGGAAGGACTTTCCCTGCAGTATAATCTGCCGTATGTGCGCCTGGCGGAGCAGGATATCAACCCCGAGGCTGTGTCGTGCGTCCCGATGGACGCTTTGAAAAAATATTGCGTTTTTCCGATCCGGGTGGAAGATAATATGCTCGTCGTGGCCACGGCCAACCCGGAAGATTTTATCGCAGAGTCCGACCTGAAATTTCTCTCCGGCATGTATATCAAATTCGTGCTTTCATCGAAGTCAGAAATCCTTTCTTTCCTGGAATAGCCTTTTCCCTGCGTGAATAAGCATGGAAAGGCTGCCCCCATGAAATAATCAAGCTCCAAGAAACAAACACCAAACAATCATCAATCACCAAAATTCAAAAACCAAATAAAAAAAGGCTTTTTGCTTTTTTTGATTATTGGTTATGTGAACTTGTTTGTATTTTTTATCTTGGTTATTGGTGATTTACCTTGTTAGAGAGCACAGTTTTCTAAAGGGGTATACCTTGGGTTTTCAGTTTGATTTGTTCTACGACTGAATAGGCAGGGCCTTTGGGGCTTAGAATACTCTCAAACAGGGTGATATTGTCCAGGATAAAGGCCGGATGTTCCATGGCTGTCTGGAATTTCTGGGTAGCCTCGATCAGGCCCAGGCGGTTGCGGGAGGAACGGAGTCTGGCCAGGGTGATATGGGCTTTAAAGGGTCTGTTTTCTTGCGCGAATCCGGCGGATGAAAGAGAGTCTTCCAGTTCCCGGGTGATGTGTTGCAGATGCTTTTCTTTGTCGGCAAGCGCGACCCACAAGACCCGCGGCGCTGCAAGAGAAGGAAATCCTCCGAACGCCTCCAGGGATGTCGGCAGGGCGCGTGCGCGATCTGCGACGGCCGTCATGGCCTTGCGGATCGCCGGGATTGACTCTTGCGGGATTGGGCCGAGGAATTTTAAGGTCAGGTGGATGTTTTTAGGCTCCACCCATTTGGCATCTGCACCCGTTTGTCGAAGCGCCTGGACAGCGGCGCCGAGGTATTCCCTGATGTTCTGCGGTAACTCGACAGCGACAAAGAGGCGTTTGGTATTATTTAACTGAGGCATTCTTTCAGAAGTTCGAGCGCGGCGTTTTTGGCAAGTTTTTTGATCTTAAGACGCTTACCGTTGAACTGGTATTTTTTGAAATATGTGCGGTGGCCCAGGCTGACGGAGATAAAGACCGTACCGACGGGTTTTGCCGTTGATCCTCCCGAGGGGCCGGCGATGCCCGTAACGGCAAGGCCGATGTGGGCGCCGAAGAGATGGCGGACGTTCTGGGCCATGGCCATGGCCGTTTGACGCGAGACAGCGCCGAATTTTCTGATCGTCTCGTGATCGATCCCCAGGACCCCGATCTTGGCTTCGTTGGCATAGGCTACGATACCGGCGAGGAAGTAATCGGAACTGCCCGGGATGTCCGTGAGCCTGGAAGCGATCAGGCCTCCTGTGCAGGATTCGGCTACGGCGAGGGTCAGATGTTTGTGTCGCAGGATTCCGGCAACAGTCTTTTCGATCATGGCAGTATTATACACCGAAACGAACTGCTTGACAATTTGGCATAAGATGATATATTTATAAAACGATCTTCGGGATAGCCCGCTATAGAGACACCGGCGGGCACGTCCACCACAGAAGCGTCGGTGGACAAGGGTGAAAGTCCCGGCTGGCAGTGAAAGCCTGCGAGGTCCGACGTTAAAGTCGGACCAGACCAAGCGAGATTCTTGGGCCAATAGTAAAGCCTAGACGAGAGAAGATCAGGACAACCGGTTGTTATGGTATTGTCATCTATCCCGAAGTCTGTTTTTGGCTTCGGGATTTTTTAATGAGCCCACAGCTTATGGAGTGCAAGTGACATAAGCTGTTTGGGCGAATTAAACCCGCCGATGCTTTGTGGCGGGTGGATCAGAAACCTTGTTTTGTGGCTGTGGTCTGGTAGCAATGCTGTTTTTCGTGACGCCGAGGGATGTATGGGTTTGAATTCTATTGAAGAGATTTTAAGGGACCTCAAAGAAGGAAAGATGGTCATTGTGGTCGATGACGAAGACCGCGAGAACGAGGGCGATCTGGTCATGGCCGCGGAGTTTGCGAAGTCAGGGCACATTAATTTCATGACCAAGCACGGCCGCGGATTGGTGTGCGCGACCATGGAAGAAGAGCGGCTGAATGCGCTTGAGATCTTTCCGATGGTCTTCGCGAAGGGGGCGGCGCCCCAGCGTGATCCTTACGCGACGGCATGGATGGTCTCCGTCGACGCAAGGGAAGGCGTGACCACAGGCATCTCCGCCCACGACCGTGCCCATACGATCGCCAGGCTTATTGCGCCTGACGCCAGGCCTTCGGATTTCATCAGGCCGGGGCATCTTTTTCCTTTGCGCGCGCGCGCAGGCGGTGCCCTGGTCCGCGCCGGCCACACGGAGGCTTCTGTCGACCTGGCCAGGCTGGCGGGGTTGTATCCGGCCGGCGTCATCTGCGAGATCATGAATGAAGACGGCACCATGGCGCGGCTGCCGGATCTTATGGCATTTTCAAAGAAACACGGCCTCAAGATCTGTTCGATCGAGAATCTGATCGAATACCGGCGCAAGAAAGAAGTCCTTATCAAGAGGATCGCTGCGACGAAACTTCCGACGCCTTACGGCCTGTTCCAGATGATCCTTTACGAGTCCCTTTTGGACCGGACGCATCACTTGGCCCTGTGTATGGGGTTGGAGGGCGGCCTGAAACAGGGAGAAGCGGCAGTCCTCGTGCGGGTCCATTCGGAATGCTTGACCGGCGATGTTTTCGGCTCTTTACGCTGTGACTGCGGGGCGCAGCTCAAAAAAGCGATGCAGCTCGTTTCGGCCGAGAAAAGGGGTATCATCCTGTATATGAAACAGGAAGGCCGCGGCATCGGCCTGGCCAATAAATTAAGAGCTTATGCGCTTCAGGACAGCGGTCTGGATACGGTGGAAGCCAACGAGGCCCTCGGGTTTGCGCCCGATCTGCGCGATTACGGGATCGGAGCCCAGATCCTTTCGGACCTGGGTGCCAGAAAGATCCGGCTATTGACCAATAACCCGCGTAAGATCGTCGGCCTGGAGGGATACGGCCTTCATATCGTCGAGCGCGTGCCGATCCATACGGAGCGGTCCGAAACGAATAAAAAATATCTCGAGACAAAAAAGGAAAAGCTGGGTCATTGGCTTGACTAGCGCTTGATGATTAAGCTGATGAAATAAAAAGGTTGGCCCTTAGCGTTTGCATCTTGAAAATTTAAATCTGCACCCAGCCTCATCAGAGATTCGGCGGGCAGATTTAAATTTTCAAGATACGCTTAGGGCTAACCCCACAAGGGGGTAGACCTTCGCAATACCGAATAAGCGAAGGGTCTAATCCCCGCCAGAGGCGGGGATTAAGGAGGTTCATATGTACAAAGTAAACGAAGGAAGTCTGGTGGTCAAGGCCAAGAAATTCGGCATTGTGGTTTCTCGCTTCAATGATTTTGTGACGAAGGCGCTTCTGGAGGGGTGTTGCGATACGCTCAAAAGACACGGCGCCAAAGAAACGGATGTCGAGATCTATTGGGTGCCCGGGGCTTTTGAGATCCCGACGGTCGCCATGCACGTGGCTAAATCGAAAAAGTTCGATGCCGTTGTCTGCCTGGGTACGGTTATCCGCGGGGACACGCCGCACTTTGATTTTATCGCTTCCGAGGCCGCCAAGGGCATTGCATCGGTCTCCATGCAGACGGGAGTCCCCGTGATCTTCGGCGTCATCACTGCCGATACGATGGAGCAGGCGATCGAGCGCGCCGGCACCAAGGGCGGCAACAAGGGCAAGGACGCGGCATTAAATGCTATTGAAATGGTGAATCTGCTGGATATAATATAGACATCACTTTGGCGGATTTTTTCGAGGAGTTATTCTTCCGATGCGCAAGCGCACAAAAGCCAGGGAGCTGGTGCTGCAACTCTTATACCAGGCCGACGTCAGCGGTGTGACCGTTACCGATCTGGCAGATGATTTTTTTACTATGAATGCAGCAGACGAGGACCCTTCTGTCAAGACGTTCGCCGCGTCCCTGAGCCGCGATATCAGCTCTCATTTGGCCGAACTGGACGGCAAGATCTCGGAATGCGCCACCAACTGGCAGATCGAGCGCATGGCGACCGTCGACAGGAATGTCCTGCGGCTGGCGACTTTTGAGCTGCTCTTCAGGCCCGATATCCCTCCCAAAGTGGCCATCAATGAAGCGGTCGATCTTGCCAAGAAGTTCGGCGACCTGGAATCCGGAAAATTCGTCAACGGCATCCTGGACAAGATCAATAAGACCAAAGGGGCCGCCGCTGCGCCCGAAAAATAAGGGTCAATCCCCGTCCGGTCCTTTGAGGCCGGGCCTTCCTTAAACCATGGTCTCATGATGAGATTTGCCGATCTTCACATCCACACCCATTTTTCAGACGGTACGTATTCTCCCGAGCGGCTTGTCGAAGAAGCCATCGGGGCGGATCTCTCCTGTATTGCCATTACCGACCATGATAATATATCAGGCATCGCGCCGGCGATCCGGGCAGCCGGGGACCGGCTGGAAGTCCTTTCCGGCATCGAGATGACGGCGGAACGTGACGGTGTTGAGATCCATATCCTGGGTTATCTTATCGACGATACGCACAAGCCGTTTTTGGCGATGCTCAAAAAGATGCAGGAGGTGCGGGTCCGTCGCATCCATGAGATGTGCCGTAAACTTGAACGTTTGCATATGCCCGTGGATTCCCAGGAGATCTTTGATCTGGCGGAGCCGGGGAGTGTGGGGCGTCTGCATGTGGCCCGCGTGCTCGTCAATAAAGGGTATGTGGCGACGACGGGCGAGGCTTTTGTGAGATTCATCGGCGACAAAGGGCCGGCTTATGTGGCGAAGTTCAAGATGACGCCCAAAGAGGCCATTCAATGGATCAGGCGCGTGGGGGGCATTCCGGTCCTGGCCCATCCGTATCTTTTGCCGTCCAGCATTGTTATTGAAGATTTTGTCAAAGACGGAATCATGGGGATCGAGGCTTACTATTCGGAGCATACCGAATCACAGAAGAACGATTTCGAGAAGATAGCGGACAAGTTCGGCCTTCTGGTGACCGGCGGGTCGGATTGCCACGGGGAGGCCAAGAATGAAGCCAAGATCGGCCGCGTGCATCTTCCGTATGTTTATGTGGAAAAGCTAAAAGAGGCTCAATGCAGGCTCAAGCCGTAGACGCTTATATGCGCCGGGCGCTGGAGCTTGCGGCCCGCGCCAGGGGAAAGACATTCCCGAATCCTCTTGTTGGCGCCTTAATCGTCAAAAACAACAAGATCGTCGGCGAGGGGTTCCATCATAAGGCCGGAGGCCCGCATGCCGAGGTCCTGGCGCTTAAACAGGCCGCGGGCAGGGCGCGAGGCGCCGCGTTATTCTGCACCTTCGAGCCCTGTTTTCATTTCGGCCGGACAGCCCCTTGCGTCGACGCCGTTATCTCTTCGGGTATCCGGGAGGTCTATATCGGCTCAAGGGACCCTAACCCCTTGACCTGCGGCAGGAGCATCCGTCTGTTGCGCCGGCAGGGCATTCACGTGACCGTCGGGGTCCTGGAAAAAGAGGTCGTTCGCCTGAACGAGCCTTTTTTCTGCGCCATGCGTCGCCAGCGGCCGCTCGTGACCCTGAAAGTCGCGGCATCTCTTGACGGCAAGATCGCCACTCGAAACGGCCTTTCGAAATGGATCACCTCTCCAGCGGCGCGCCGCCATGCGCACAACATGAGAAAATATTACGATGCCATTATGGTCGGCATCGGCACGGTTTTAAAAGATGACCCCGGGCTTGAGGCCGGCGGAAGCCACCGTCTCGCCAAGGTCATCGCGGATTCCTCTTTAAGGCTGTCGTTGTCTGCCCGGCTGCTTAAGACGCGCCAGCCTGTGGTCGTTGCGACAGTCGCGCACAACAAGGCCAAAGAGAAAATGCTTGCGGCGCGCGGCGTCATCATCCTCCATGTAAAAAGAAGCAGCGGAGGTATCGATCTGGCTGATCTTTTGAGGCAGCTGCACGCGATGGGGGTCCGCAATCTTCTTGTCGAAGGCGGAGCGGTTTTGACAGGCGCCTTCCTGGATGCGCGGCTCGCGGATAAGATCGTGTTCTACATGGCGCCTTTGATCATCGGCGGCCGTCAGGCTTCGGGGGCCCTGGGAGGCCGCGGGGTGGATACACCGCAGAAGGCCATAGGTCTCAAGAGGATGACTATGGAACGGATCGGCAGAGATTTTTTAATCGAAGGTGAATTGGTTTATCCGCCTTCGCGCAGAAAACCACGGGTGTAAACCCGTGGATGCCCGCCGGCTTTTAGCCGGCGAGGCCTCACCAACAGCGGAAATGCAAAATAGGCGCCTTCGGCGAGATGTCACTAAATCGCTGAGAAGGCGGACCTCGACGCCGCGAAGCGGCGGCGGGTTTTACAGGTACCACGGCTGTAAAGCCGTGGTGTTCCATCTTGAAGGGTTTCCATGTTTACAGGGATCATAGAAGAGATCGGGACCATAGTTTCCGTCCAGAAGAAAGGCGGATGTGTTCGCCTGGCCGTCGAGGCCGCGCGGGTCTGCGAGGGCACCAAGGTGGGAGACAGCGTGAGCGTCGACGGTGTCTGCCTGACTGTCGTGGAAGCAAGGTCAGACAGTCTTGTTTTTGACGTGATGCCGCAGACGGTCGGCCTTTCGACGTTGAAAACCGCCAGGCGCGGGGCGCGTGTCAATTGCGAACGCGCCATGAAAGCCCAGGACAGGATCGGAGGACACATTGTCAGCGGCCATGTGGATGGCGTCGGTGTGATCAGGTCCAGAAGGATGACGGCGGGGCAGAAGACCCTCTGGATTGCGGTTGCTCCTTCGTTGTTGAAATATATCTTCCTGAGGGGTTCTGTTGCCGTTGATGGCGTCAGCCTGACCGTCTCCGGCAGGAGGGGAGGGTGTTTTTCCGTCTCTCTTATCCCGCATACGGCTGTGGCGACGACCCTGGGCGGCAAGACATCGGGCTCTCAGGTTAACATCGAGGTCGATATGATAGCCAGGATGAGCCTTGATAGCGCCCAAAAAGGGTCTTAGGATATACGTCTTTCCGCCATTGTCAGCGACCAGCCTTTGTGTTAAAATACTTTGATTTCTGACGCAGAAAGGCATTTTGTCCTTCGGGCTCAATGCCGATTTGCAGATTTTAGAGTGATAGCAAACCGGGGAGTAGCGCAGTTTGGCTAGCGCGTTTGGTTCGGGACCAAAAGGTCGTGGGTTCAAATCCCACCTCCCCGACAATTCTTTTTGGCTGGAGTGGGATTTGAAGGCAACCCGAGCGCCACTGGTCTGAGCGAGGGTGCCCGGTTCCGGAGGAGTCGAGTGGATACGAGGCGGGGGAGGAAAAATCCCACCTCCCCGACAAATTTTTCTGATAAAGAAAAATTTGTCGGAGTGCTTGAGCGAACGTTAGGCGCGTAAGCGCCACGGCCCGACAAGGGCCGTAGTGAGCGAAAGTGCCCGACACCTTAATGTTTTCTGATAAAGAAAAATTTGTCGGAGTACGGAATTCACTGCAAGATTCTGCCGTCTTGCATCGTGAATTCCAGTGCCGACACCTTGGTGTGTTTTTCGACAAGGAAAAATTGGTCGAGTACCTGGACGGCCCTAGCGAGGCGAGTGCGTAAGCCTTCTCGAAGAGGACAAGCCGAGCAGGCCGGACAAGTGCCGACCACCTTAATGTTCTCCGACATGACAAAGCGGCTGCATATCATATTCCGCGGCCAGGTCCAGGGGGTTGGTTTTCGCTATACAGCCAGGTCCCTGGCACAGCCATCGCACATCACCGGCTGGGTCAAGAATTTAAGCTCCGGTGATGTAGAGATCGTCGCCGAAGCGGACGAAGAGCTGCTGAGGGAATTCCAGAGTCACGTTGAGGATCATCTTTCCGGCTATATATCCGATAAGACAATTGATTGGCAGTCTGCCACGGGCGAGTTCAAGACCTTTGAGATCAGATTTTAAGATATGCGGTATGCTATCTTTTCTGACGTGCACTCGAATCTCGAGGCTTTTGAGGCTGTTCTGGGTTGCCTGGCAGTCGCGGATATCGGCCGGTATTTTTTTGTCGGAGACATCGTTGGTTATGGCGCCGACCCGTCGGCCTGTATCCGGCTTTTGAGATCGCTGGAAGCCGTCATGGTTTGCGGTAATCATGATTGGGCTGTTTCAGGAGATTTGGCGGCCGACGATTTCAACGAAGCGGCTGCGGTGGCCGTAGCGTGGACGCAAGGCCGGCTCTCTTCGTCGGAAAAAATGTTCCTGCACAGTCTGTCGCTTATGAAGGAAGAGGGTGATTTCTGCCTTGTGCACGGGACACTGGACCACCCCGAAGTCTTTGATTATATGACGGACAGGCACCGCGCCGCCAAGACCTTTTATGCCCTGAAGAAAGATATTTGTTTTGTCGGGCATCTCCATCAGCCCGGGATTTTTGCCGAAACCTCTGATGGCGTGGTCGGTGTTGCAGGGTCCGGCAAGAGGAAGCTTGAGGAACGCAAGCGTTATATCGTCAATGTCGGCAGCGTCGGTCAGCCGCGTGACGCAGACCCCAGGGCCTGCTTTTGTATTTTTGACGATACCGACCGCGTTCTTGAGTTCCGTCGCCTGGATTACGATATAAAGGGGGCCGCAGGCAAAATTGTGGCGGCCGGCCTTCCGCAAGCCCTGGCCGGCCGTCTCTATGTGGGCAGGTAACCTTTTTTATGGAAGCCAAAAAAGAAATAGAAAAACTGCGTCAGGAGATCCGGCATCATGAGTATCAATACTACGTGCTCGATCAGCCGGAAATATCCGACAAGGAATACGACGACCTGTTAAAGAGGCTGGAGGGCCTGGAGGCGAAACATTCCCAATGGGCGGCCCCGGATTCTCCGACCAGGCGTGTCGGCGGCGAGCCTGTGGCTGGCTTTGCGACCGTCCGGCATCGCAGGAAGATGTATTCCCTGGACAACGCGTATACGTTCGATGAGGTCATGGAGTGGCGCGAGCGCGTCGTCAAGTCGCTCGGGGCGAAGGCAAGGCTCGAATTCCTGGCGGAACTCAAGATTGACGGCGTCAGCGTGAACCTGACCTATGAGAACGGCGTTCTTGTGATCGGGGCCTTGCGCGGAGACGGCGAGACAGGGGAGGATGTGACATCGAACATCAAGACGATCCGCGCCATTCCGCTCGTCCTTTTGGACGACTACCGGCCCCTGATAGAGGTCCGCGGGGAAGCGTTCATGTCCCGCAAGGATTTCCTGGAGATGAACAACGAGCGCAAGGATCATGAGCAGCCCCTGTTCGCCAACCCCAGGAATGCTACGGCAGGGACGCTCAAGACTCTCGACCCGAAGGTCGTTTCCCGGCGAAGGCTCCTCTTTTATGCCCATTCCCTGGGAGATTGCGCGGCCGGGACTTTTGGCTCCCAGAAAGATTTTCTCGATAAGGTGCGGTCCTGGGGTGTGCCGGTCAATCCGCAGACGAGAGTCTGCGCGGACATCCAGGAGGTCCTTGATTTTTGCCGCAAGTGGCAGGAGAAACGCAATACCCTGGATTACGAGATCGACGGTATCGTGATCAAGGTCAACGCCCTGGACCAGCAAGAGCGGCTCGGCGAGACGTTGAAGAGCCCCCGGTGGGCCATGGCCTATAAATTTCCCGCGCAGCAGGCGACGACGAAGATCAGGCGCATTACCGTCAGCATCGGAAGGACGGGCGTCCTGACGCCCGTGGCCGAGCTGGAACCTGTTCCTTGCGCAGGGGTGACCATCAGCAATGCCACTTTGCATAATTTTGACGAGATCACGCGCCTGGGGGTCCATGAAGGCGACCGGGTGCTCTTGGAGCGCGCCGGAGATGTCATCCCGAAGGTCGTCAAGGTTGTTGCACATGCACATGCGGGCGCCAAGAAGGTGTCGTATATTCCCGTCCAGTGTCCTTCCTGCGGCGCCGTCGTCATCAAAGAAAAAGAAGAAGAGGTGGCTTACCGTTGTGTCAATCCTTTATGCCCGGCACAGGTGGAGCGGCGCCTCATCCATTTTGCGTCCCGAGCCGCCATGGATATCGAGGGGATGGGGGAGGCCGTCGTGCAACAGCTGGTACGCGAGAAGCTTGTCAGGGATTTCGCCGATATCTACCATTTGACAACAAACGATTTTTTGAAGCTGGAGCTCTTTAAGGAGAAAAAGGCGCAGAATCTATACCAGGGCATTCAGCAGAGCAAGGGGCGGCCGCTCTCCAGGCTCCTCTTTGGCTTGGGCATCCGCCATGTAGGCGAGAAGGCCGCGGAGGTCCTGGCGCGGACATTCGGCACCATGGACCGTCTTGCAGGCGCGACTTCCGATGAACTCCTGAATATCCACGAGGTGGGGGAGGCCATCGCCTCGTCCGTCCATGATTTTTTCCATAGAAAAGAGACATCGGTCCTGATTGGGAAGCTCCGCCAGGCGGGCCTGAATTTGAAAGAGCCTCGCAGGCAGGTGTCGGCAGTGCTGGCGGGCAAGACGTTTGTTTTTACAGGAGAACTGAAAGGGATGGCGCGGAGTGCCGCCGAAGAGCTCGTTAGATCCATGGGCGCCGCCGTGACGTCGTCCGTCAGCAAAAAAACAAGTTTTGTTGTCGTCGGAGAAGGCCCGGGGTCAAAATACGATCAAGCCAAAAAATTCCATATTCCCACCCTAGATGAAGAGGCGTTTCATCGCATCATAGGAGAGAAGAAATGAAACTTTTACTCAAGTGCGTGGCGGCGTACCTGGTCCTTATGTTTGTCCTGCAGGCTTCCGGCTGTGAAACTCTGCGCAAGAAATTCACGCGCAAGCGCAAACCGCAGTCGACCCAGGAAACCATGATCGTTTCCCCGAGAGACTACGGCGCCCACCCGTTCCCGAACAGCGTGATGTACAAGCAGTATTTCGCGTATTGGAAGTCCTGGAACCAGGAATTGGTCACGGCGCTCAACGACAAGGCATCGGACAAGAAGGTCCTAGACTGTGTCAACCAGTCGATCATCAATATCCAGAAGATGATGACTTATCTGAAGGATGATCAGGCCGCCGCTCTGTCCGTGTATGTCAAGCAGACGCAGGCCTTGCAGCAGCGGATCCAGTCGAAGCCGGGGCTGCCGACGGAAGAAGCCCGCCGTTTCCGGTATACGGCTGAAAGGATCCTCAGCTGCGTCAACAGGGAATTCGATCCGACAAAGATGAAGACGTATCTTAAGTCCGATCCATCATGAAGGTTTTCTCGGTCGTTGTCGGAGAGCTGAAGACGAATTGTTACATTGTTGCCAGCAGTCAGCGCCGCGCCTTTGTGATCGATCCCGGTGATGATGCCGAAAAGATCAGGCGTTGCCTTGATGATAACGGTCTTGAGGCCAGTTTCATCGTCAATACCCACGGCCATATCGACCACATCAAGGCGGACATTGACCTGGGGCTGCCTGTCTATATTTATGAAGCAGACCAGGATATGGTGTCGGATCCGGCAAAAAATATGATGACGGTTTTTTTCGGCACATTCGAGCCTGTTGTGCCGGCGCGCCTCTTGCGCGATGGGGACGACGTGACTTTGGATGAATTGACATTCGGCGTGATACACACGCCGGGGCACACGCGGGGGTCTATGTGTCTTTTTGGGCACGGTGTCCTGTTTTCCGGGGATACGCTTTTTCGTAACGGCATCGGAAGGACGGATTACCCCGGGGCGAGTGCTCGAAAGATCGAGGAATCCCTTGAACGCCTGGCCGGGCTTGCGGCCGAGACGATCGTTTATCCAGGCCATGGCCCGCAGACGACCATCGGCCGCGAACTCGGGTGAATATGGACAAGCATGTTGAGCTCTTTCTGGATTACTTGAGCGTCGAGCGAGGGTTATCGAAGAACACGATCCTGGCCTACCGCAGCGATCTTAAGGATTATACCGGTTTTCTGGAAGCTGTCGCAAAAAAGAGCGTCTCCGCTTCTTCCCGGGAGGATATCCGCGATTTCATGCTTCACCAGAAAGATAAGGGCCTTTCCGTGAATTCGATCTCGCGCGCCCTGGCCGCCCTGCGGATGTTCTATCGTTTCCTGGCGCGGGAGAAGTTGATCAAGAGCGATGTTTCCAGCTATATCGATTCTCCGAAGCTCTGGAAGAAGATCCCCGACGTCCTGAATCTGGATGAGGTCGAACGCCTCATTGAAGCCCCGGACCTGAACTCGCCGCAAGGGATCAGGGACCGGGCCATCCTGGAGGTGATGTATGCGACGGGGATGAGGGTTTCGGAGGTGGCCGGTCTTCGCGTGACGGACCTCAACGCGGATGTCGGCTTCGTGCGCTGCCTGGGCAAGGGCAAAAAAGAGAGGATCGTCCCCCTGGGGACCAAGGCTGTGGCCGCTGTGGCGCGCTATCTGGAGAAGGTGAGGCCGCGGTTAGCGAAGAGCGGGGTCCAGGAACTTTTCCTCAACCGTTCCGGCAGGAAGATCTCCCGAGTGTCGCTCTGGAAACTGATCAAAGGGTATGCACGGAAAGCGCGCATCAAAAAGCCTATCCGGCCGCACATCCTCAGGCATTCATTCGCCACGCACCTGTTGGAACGGGGGGCGGATCTGCGCTCCGTCCAGGAGATGCTGGGGCATGCGAATATTTCGACGACCCAGATTTATACCCACATCAACAAGGACCGGCTGAGGTCGATCCACAAAATGTATCATCCGAGAGGGTAAGGACAGCTTTAAGCGGTAAGTTTTAAGCCCTAAGCCGAAAAACAAAAACATGAAGAATGTGTTGACTCAAAAACTTAAAACATTGCCGGCCCCCATGGCCGAGTTCATTCGTCACGCGGGGACCCTGGCGGATGAGATGGGGTTTCAGGTTTATCTTGTTGGCGGTTTTGTCAGGGACCTTTTATTGGGCGTCGGTCATTTCGACATCGATCTCGTTGTCGAAGGGGACGGCATCCGTTTCGCCCAGGAGTGCGCCCGCCGGCTCTCCCTGAAGGTCGTGACGCACGGCCGTTTCGGGACGGCGACCCTGCATGGCCCGGAGGGATTCAAGGCGGACATCGCATCGGCAAGGAAAGAGGCCTATGAAGAACCTGCCGCCCTGCCGAGCGTTTCAAAAGGCGGGATCAAAGATGACCTTTTCCGCCGCGATTTTACCATTAATGCCATGGCCATCGGTATCAATCGGCATTGTTACGGCGATGTCTTCGATTTTTACGGCGGCCGCAGGGACTTGGAGAAAAAAGTGATCCGCGCCCTGCATCCGTTGAGCTTTATCGATGATCCGACGAGGGTCCTGCGGGCCGTGCGTTTTGAGAAGAGGCTTTCATTCCGTCTGGAACCCCGGACGCTTGCGTGGATCCGCGAAGCCCTGGCGCGCCGCATGCTGTTTTCTGTCCAGAAGCACCGCCTGCGCGATGAGCTGGTCCTGATCTTCAAAGAGCGCCGGCCGGTGCCTGTCCTTAAACGGCTTTGGGAGCTTTGCGGATATTCTTTTATATCGCCCGGGTTGGTGTATCGCGACAGCTGGAACACGGCGCACACAAAGATACAGGGGGCGGCGCGCTGGTTCGCTGCGCACGCGGTCCATAAAAGATGTCTTGATACCTACGTGATGTTGATGTGTCTTTTCTTCGATGGGTTGGCGATGATGCGCCTCAAAGAGACGATGCTGGCGTTCGCTTTCCATAAAGGCGAGAGCCTCAGGATCCTGTCATACAGGAAGAATGCCCTTATTTTGGAGCGCCGGCTGGCGAAGCAGGATTTAAGGCCGAGTGGGGTTTATCGTCTCCTGGAGCCGCTGGCCTACGAGGTTGTCGTTTTGGTCTATGCCTTGAGCGCGAAGAAGCGGGTCAAAGAACGGATCCGGGACTATCTTATTGTCCATCACGGCACGCGGCTGCACGTGCGCGGGGAGGATTTGGCGCTTCTGGGGTCCAGGCCGGGACCGCATTTCAAGAAGATCCTGACAACTCTTTTTTATGCGAAGGTGGACGGCAAGCTTGAAGGCAAGGACGAGGAGCTCGCCTTGGCCAGGAAGATGATGGCGCGTTTATGATCGTCGGGATCTTGACCATGTCTTTGAGCATTCCGGCGAGCCATTCCCTCAAGGAAAAGCGCAGAGTCCTGTCGCGTCTCAAAGGCCGCCTGGCGAAGGATTTCAATCCTTTTGCCACCACGAGGAATAGGGACGTCGCCCCACGGCCTGCGGCGGTGGCTCCAGTATTTCCGTCGCCGAGGTCGGCGAGCAGGACGTCTGGCAACAGGCGCGTCTCGCCTTGGCCCACGTGGGTGTGAGCCGGCCCGTCGTGGATGCGGTCCTGGCGAACGTCGTGACGTGCTGCGAAAGGTTCCATGAATGTCTCATCCGCCTTCGCAGGAGGCCAGGCCAAGGGCAGGCCCGTGGAGGCCCGCCGGCAAAAGCCGGCGAGGTCTCGCCAAAAGCGGAAATGCGAAAAGATTGCTTCGGCGCGATGTCACCGGATTGTCGTCCGTGGTTGACAGTCTCGCGGATGATCTCTCTGAAGCCAAGCGTGAAAGCAGCTTGGCGAAGGAGGATCCATTCAGGGACCACGGACTTCAGTCCGTGGGGTTCCATCCTTAACTATGAATCGGAGGTTCAGTAATATGAGCAGAAAAGACAAGGTGGCCGGGGAGATCAAGAAGGTCGTCAGCACCGTGATCCAGGAAAAGATACGCGATCCCCGCCTGGGATTCACCACGATCACCCGCGTCGAGATGACGCCCGACCTGAGGTTCGCGCGCATTTATTTCAGCGTCTATGGCAGCCCGGAGCAGTGGGAGGAGACCCTCAAAGGCCTTGAGCATGCCAGCGGTTATATCCGCCACACCCTTGGGCAGGAATTGAACCTGAGGTTTGTGCCGGAGATCGCCTTCAAGGCCGATCACTCTTCGGAATACAGCATTATGATCGAGCAGCAGCTGCAGGAGATCAAGCAACTGGAACAGGGGACTACCCAACCAAGGAAAAAAACCCGTGCCTCCAAAAAAACTCGTCGCAGAACTAAAGAAAAAAAATCATAAGGTCTTTGTCGTCTCCGCCCATATCCACTTGGAGGGGGATGCCCTGGGGTCCGAACTTGCCGTCGCCAGCCTCCTGCGGCGGATGGGCAAGACGGTCTATTGCGTCAATGACGACCAGGTCCCGGCCGAATATCTTTTTTTGCCGGGCATCAAAACGATCAGGCGCGGAGCCGTTTTTCCCGCCTATGATGCGGCGGTCCTTGTGGATTGTTCCGATGCGTCGCGCATCGGAAAGCTCTCGAAGTCGCTCCGGCCGGACAAGCCGCTCATCAATATCGACCACCATATCAGTAACACCCGTTTCGGGACTTTGAACTGGGTGGAGCCGAAGGCGTCGTGCGCCTCGGAAATGGTCTATCAGCTTTTTGAGGCGCTGAGCATGCCTTTGAATAAGCAGGAGGCGGTACTGCTTTACACGGGCATCCTTGCCGATACGGGGTCTTTCCGTTACGCGTCCACATCTTCGGTCACCCACCGGGTGGCCGCCCACCTTTTGGAATTCGGAGTGAATGTTTACAATATTTACCAGCGCCTCTACGAGGATTTTTCTTATGAGACCGTCAAGGCCTTGGCCGGGGTCGTGCGCGGGATGCGCCGCGACAAGACCGGCAAGGTCGCCTGGGTCCAGGTGCCGGCCGCCCTCGGCAAAAAATATCCTGTGCTTTCAGAACAGACGGACGAAATCATCCGTTTCGCGCGGGCCGTCGCCGGCGTCGAGGTGGCCCTGCTTTTCAAGGAGATCAGGCGCGGCAGGGAGGTGCGCGTGAATTTTCGTTCACGGGGGCGCGTGGATGTCAATGCCCTGGCGCATGGTTTTGGCGGCGGCGGCCACAGGATGGCCAGCGGCTGCACGTTGAAAGGCACCCTCAAAGGCGTTATCGCCAAGGTTGTCGCCGCGACAGCCAGGCGGTGCTCATGAAGAACGGCATCCTTGTCGTGGACAAGCCGTCGGGTGTGACGTCGCATGATGTCGTCGACATGGTGCGCCGCAAGCTCAACATCAAGCGTGTAGGCCACAGCGGGACCCTGGATCCCGTCGCGACGGGCGTCCTTGTGATTCTCGTCGGCAGTGCCACAAAACTTTTTTCAAAGTTCGTCCATTTCGACAAGGCCTATGAAGCGACGCTGCATCTGGGCGAAGTGACGTCGACGGGAGACGCCGAGGGGCGGCTCTTGTCCCAGAAGGACCCTTCGCACATCACCGAGGGCGAGGTCCGACGGGTATTCGCATCATTTATCGGCGAACGCCTGCAGGTGCCGCCCATGGTTTCCGCGATCAAGCATAAGGGCCGCAGGCTTTATGAACTGGCGCGCAAAGGCATCGAGGTCGAGCGCAAGGCCAGGCCGATCCATATCTACGATCTCCAGATCGTCCGGATGGAGCTGCCGGATATCGATTTTTCCGTTAAGTGTTCCAAGGGGACCTATGTCAGGCGCCTGGGGGAAGAGATCGGCGAAGTCCTGGGCGTCGGGGGCGTGATTTCGCGGATTCGCCGTGTGGCCCTCGGCCCTTTTCAGATCCAGGATGCGATCACAACAGGGGAAATCAATGAGGACCGTTTACGGGATTGGCCCGCGCTCCAGACAGGCAGCAGCGCTTCTGCGCGATAAGGTTCTTACCGTCGGTGTCTTCGACGGCGTCCATCGCGGGCACCGGTATATCCTGGGCCGGGTTGTTGCCGAGGCGCGCGCCCGGGGCCTAAAAAGTGCGGTCGTGACATTTTCATTTCATCCTTCCCATTTGGTGCGGCGCCACGAAAAAACACCCCACCTGATGTCCCTGCGGCATAAACTGCACTACCTGGCCGAGGCCGGCGTCGACATTTGCTATGTGCTGGATTTTAACAGGTCTCTGGCCGGCATGTCCCCCAAGGATTTTCTGGCAAGGGTCCTGATCGGTCGCATGGGAATGGTCTCACTCTATGTGGGCGAGGATTTTGTTTTCGGCAGGGGCGCTCGAGGCAGCGTCAATGATCTCAGGCGTTTTTGCCGAAGCATGGATTTTTCTCTTCATGTGATACGGCCGCGCAGGATTTCCGGCGAAGTCGTCAGCAGCACCTCTATCCGTTCCCAGATCCGCCGGGGAGACCTGGCCGGGGCGCAAAGGTTTCTCGGCCGCCCCGTCGCTTTGCTGGGGCGCGTGATCAGGGGGGAGGGCCGCGGCCGCCTCCTTGGTTTTCCGACGGCAAATATCCTGGCGGAACACGAAGTCCTCGTTCCCGACGGGATTTACGCCGCGTGGGCTTTGTGCGCCGGCCGCGTCCATCCTGCGGCCGTCTATCTGGGAACGAAACCTACGTTTTATGCGGGAGACAAGCGTCACATCGAAGCGTTTCTGATCGGGGCCAGGCGAAACGTTTACGGAAAAATGATGGAGGTCCGTTTCGTGTGCAGGGTCCGCCCTGACCGCAGGTTCCCCGATGCCCGCAGGCTCATAAGCCAGATCAGAACAGATATCCAGAAAGTCAGAAGCATTCTTTCCTCGAGATCCCGACCTCGGATGTTCGCCTCGTTCTAAAGACGTCTTTTTCCAAAACGACCCGTTTATCCACAACGGCATTCTCTTTACCCTGCAGCCAGAAGATCTGCGTGGTGCCGACGCATGCCGCCCCGGTTCTCAGACAAAAAACCGCCTTTAGAGTGACTCCGCCCTCAACACCTTGCCGCATAATAACTTTGTAAAAAAATTATATTGAATATTTCTTGACAAAGTGGGGGATTTTTTCTATACTTTGGTTACAAGTGGAGGAGAGTGGAGGGAAGTGGTAAATATCCCTCGGCACTTCCTCCGTGCTGTTTTTACGCATGCGCGTTCGCATGTGGTGTGTCTAGAGAACTAACACAAGGTGCATTATGTTCTACGGCGAATACGCTCATGGGATCGATAACAAGGGGCGGCTGATCCTTCCGTCGCGCATCCGCGAGGTGGCGAAGGCGCACTTCGTCGAGAAATTCTATCTGACACGCGGCCTCGACAAATGTCTGTTTATGTTTTCCGAAGAAGAGTGGCGTTCGGCTGAGACCAAGTTTAAGGCGTTGCCCTTTACGCGCCAGGATTCCAGAAAGTTCAACCGTCTGTACTTTTCCGGGGCGGTTGAGGTCGTTCCCGACAAGCAGGGAAGGATTCTCATCCCCGGTTATCTCAAAGATTTCGCCGGCATCAAGAAAGATGTTGTGATCATCGGTGTCTCCAGCCGCGTCGAGATCTGGGCGAAAGAATCGTGGCACGAGTTTTATCAGGCGAACCTGGATTCTTTTGAAGAGACTGCCGAGAAGTTGATCGAGAACCAGTAGGATTATCACGAAAGGGCGTGACGATGAAGACGCAAACCATGGTTTCCCGTATGGAAGCAGCTGCCAACAGCGACAACAGGATCTTTTACCGTAATCCCCTGTTTAACGTCAAGACTCATGTCAAGAACGTCAATACCGGCGAGAGGCTTGAGGCGTTTGTCAAAGATGTCAGCGGTTCGGGGATGGGGCTTTCGACCTCCCGCGTTTTTCTTCCCGGGACGATCTTCGAGATCGCGCTTGAAATCCCCGATGGTTTCGGTCCCCTGAAACTCCTGGGCCGCGTCGTCTGGTCCAGGGAGATGGATACCCTGGGCTGCAGGACGGGTGTCGTTGTGCTGAACCCAAGGTTTATGTCTGTATCGCGGATCCTTAAATTGTTTTTTTAATTCGTATCATGGAGAGACCTCATGATGTGGTCTCGTCGCAGCGGATGTGTCGGCGTGCTAGAGAGAGAAACTCGTCCAGAAGGAGGCAATGAAGCCATGCAGGATTCGCTTCATAAGCCGGTGATGGAAGAAGAGGTCCTGAGGTTTATTCATCCTCAAGACGGCATGGTCATTGTGGATGCCACCCTCGGCCTGGGAGGACATGCCTCCGCCATCGCCGCGCACCTGGCGCCTGCCGGCCGGCTGATCATGATCGATAAGGATGAGGAATCCATTGCTGCGGCCAAAGAACGTCTCCAAAAAAGTCACGCGCACTGTGATTTCGCTCACGACGACTTCCGTCATCTCGACCGGATCCTGGACCGGCTCGGCATCGAAGGGGCTGATGCGTTTTTGTTCGATCTCGGTATTTCGTCTTTTCAGCTGGATAACCCCGTGAGGGGTTTCAGCATCAGGGCCGAAGGCCCTTTGGATATGCGCATGGACCGCAGCGGGTTCATCTCGGCGTATGACCTTTTGAACAATCTGACGGAAGAGGAGATCGCCTCCATCCTTTGGAAGTTCGGACAGGAGAGATTCTCCCGCAGGATCGCCCGCAGCATCGTCAGGGCCAGGCATAGCGGGCCCATCACATCGACAAAAGAACTGGCGGATGCCGTCCTGCGCGCCTTGCCGTACAAATCACGTTTTCAGCGTATTCATCCGGCCACGCGCACATTTCAGGCCCTGCGAATCGCCGTCAACAGGGAATTGGATTCTTTGGATGAGGCTCTCAAGAAAGCGGCGCTTTACCTTAACAAGGGCGGCCGTATCTGCGTCATTGCGTTTCATTCCCTTGAGGACAAGATCGTCAAAGAGAATTTTCGCGAATTGAGCAGGACGGAGCGGTTCCGTCCGGTGTTCAAAAAGATCATGCGTCCGACTCCGGAGGAGATCGGCCGCAATCCGCGCAGCCGCAGCGCAAAGATGAGAGTGATCGAAAGGGTCAAATGAAGCACGCCGTGGCCACGGCGGCATGCTTCAACGGAGAGACATGAGAACATCACGCTGTATCCTTTATACCGCCGTCGTCACGGTCTTGAGCCTTTTTTATGTTTTTCAGCAGACGGAAATCGTCAAGCTGGGGTATAAGATCACGCGTGCCGAAAATGTCCTGGAGTCGATGCGGGACCGCCGGACATCTCTGGAATTCACGCTCACGAGCCTTGAGTCGCCCCTGAACCTGGACAAGAATCTCCTGATGAACACTAACAATCAATACGAGATGGCGCAGAGCTTTAAATTGGTCAAAGTGACGCCCCCTAGGGCGGAGGGGATGCGGGTAGCCGTCGGGACAAAAGGGGGATTTGCGCCGTTGTCTTTTCTGAGGCGGCTGGCCAGGCAGAGTATATTCGCACCCAGCCAGGCCGAAGCCAAGACGGTTAAGTGATCCAGGGTTTCTTTATTATCAAAATCACCAAGCCTTTCAACCCATTACCATTGACAGTAAGTGTTTTTAAAAATCAAATCTCCGCGAATCGCGCTCGTCTTCGTCATATTCTTAGGGCTGCTTGTTTTCTTTTTCATCCAGCTGGTCTCTATCCATCTCTTCCGTTCCGCATTCCTGCTTAAACTCGCGGCCAAACAACAGACGTATTATCTTGAGCTTGAACCCAAGCGCGGCGATATCTTCGACCGCAATATGAGGCCGATGGCCGTCAACGTCGCCACGTTCTCTCTCTACGGCGTCCCTCCGCAGGTCAAAGACAAGCAACGCGCGGCCCGCGTGCTTCATGAGACCCTCGGGCTGGACGAGGGGTTCGTCATGGAGAGATTGAACCGGCCCAAGCAGTTCGTCTGGATCGCCCGCAAGCTTGGCTGGAGCGACATGGAGAAGGTGAGGGCGCTGGATATCGACGGGTTCCACTTTATCAAGGAGAGCAAGCGTTCCTATCCCCACGCGAGAATGGCCAGCCAGGTGATCGGTTTCGCGGGGCTCGACAACCAGGGGCTCGACGGCCTGGAGATGAAGTTCGACTCCTACCTTAAAGGGACACCCGGCTGGACGTTTGTTTTGCGCGACGCCCACCAGAGAGACCTGACGATCGCCGATACGCTGCAGCCTCCTGTAGACGGCTATTCGCTGGTCTTGACCATCGATGAGATCGTCCAATATATCGCAGAAAGGGAAGTGGACAAGATCTTTCAAAAGTACCGCGCCAAAGGGGCCATGGTTGTTGTGCTGGACGTCAAGACCGGAGAGATCCTGGCGCTCGTCAACAGGCCCGCCTACGATCTGAACGACCCGTCGTCTTATCCTACGGAGGCCCGGCGCGACAGGGTCGTCACCGATTATTTTGAGCCCGGGTCTGTTTTCAAGATCGTCACGGCCTCGGCAGCCCTGGATGAGGGGAAGTTTACGGAAGAGGACAAGATCTTCTGTGAAAACGGGGAATACCGCGTGGCCAATCATACCCTGCACGACGTGCATCCTTACGGCAGCTTGACTTTTCGCGAAGTGATCTCCCAGTCCAGCAACATCGGCACGACAAAGATCGCCCAGAAGATCGGCCCGGCGGCGGTTTACAAGTATGCCAAGAATTTCGGCTTCGGGACCGGGACGCAAAGCGGCTTGCCGGGAGAAGTGGGAGGGGTCTTAAAGCCCGTCTCGGTCTGGTCGAAGACATCTATCGGAGCGGTCCCGATCGGCCAGGAAGTCTGTGTGACGGCCCTGCAGTTGGCCGCCGCTGTCGCCGCCATAGCCAATGACGGCCGTTATATGAAACCGTATGTCGTCCAGGCCATCGTCGATAAGCACGGCGAGATCATCAAGGAATACGGCCCCGAAGAGGTCCGGCAGGCCATCTCGCCCGAGACATCGAAAAGGATGCGCCAGATCCTGGCCACCGTCGTTGAGACGGGGACGGGGAAAATGGCGCAGTCAAAACTCTACCGGTTTGCGGGAAAGACGGGCACGGCCCAGAAGGTGGAGGCGAATGGGACATATTCCCATTCGAAGTTCGTGGCGTCTTTCATCGGCTTTGCGCCGGCGGACGACCCCGAGATTGCCATCGCCGTCATCGTGGACGAGCCCAGGCCTTATTATTACGGCGGCGTCGTCTCGGCGCCGGCTTTTAAGATGATCGCCGAAGACGTGCTAAAATACAGGCAGATGAACGGGGCGCCGGTGGATTAAACCTGCGGAGGGCCGGATAGTTTTTCCGGCTAATCCTGATGCGTTATCAAGAGCTTTTCAAAAATGTGGCTGTGAAGGCCGTTGTCGGCCGGCTTGGCGATGTCGACATCGATGCCATCGTTTCGGATTCGCGTCGCGTCCGCAAGGGGTCGCTTTTTGTGGCCTTGCGCGGCCCTAACCAGGATGGGCATGATTTTATCGATGAGGCTGTCCGACGTCAAGCGGTTGCCGTTGTCCTCCAGGACAGCTCCAGGATCCCCTCGCCGGCGCCGCAGGTGCCGTGCGTCCTGGTTGAAGATTCTTTGAATACCTTGGTCATTCTGGCTAAGAATTTCTTCGGAGACCCATGCCGGAACCTGAAGCTGGTGGGTATCACGGGGACGAACGGCAAGACAACAGTTTCTTATTTGATCAAGAGCATCCTGGAGGCTGCGGTCAGGCCGTGCGGTCTGATCGGCACGATCGGCTATCAGGTGCGCGACAAGAATGTGCACCTGGGGAATACGACACCGGGCCCCTTGGAGCTCCAGAGGATCTTTCAGGAGATGAAAGAGGCGGGTGATGTCTATGCCGCCATGGAGGTGTCTTCCCACGCCCTTCATCAGGGCCGCGTGGCAGGGCTTTCTTTTTGCGCAGGCGTCTTTACGAATCTGACGCAGGACCATCTGGATTATCACAAGGACCTGGAGGATTATTTCCAGGCCAAGGGGAAGCTTTTTAGCGAATCCCTGAGCGCCGACGGCTGGTCGCTGATCAATGCGGACGATACCTATGGCGCCAGGCTTGCGGCCGCTCGCCGGGGCCGCATTATTCGTTACGGTTTTGCGCAAGGCCTTGACGTGAGGGCCACGGATTACCAGTTAACGGCGCAAGGGACCAGATTTTCCGTGTCGTGTTCCGCAGGCGCCATAGACCTGGAGACAAAATTGATCGGGAAACACAATATTTATAATATCCTGGCCGCCGTTTGTCTCGGCATCTCCCAGGACGTCGGCCTTGAGGATATCCGTCGGGGAATCGAGGCGGTGACGCAGGTTCCGGGGCGGCTGGAGAGATTGACGAGCCCCCGGGGCTTCCATGTTTTCGTCGATTACGCCCACACGGACGATGCGTTGAAAAATGTTCTTGAATCTTTGCGTGCTATCGCCCATAATGGCAGAATTATCACCGTATTCGGTTGCGGAGGGGATCGCGACCGCACAAAACGGCCGAAAATGGGACGCGTGGCGAGCGCATTGTCCGACTTTTGCGTCGTCACCTCTGATAATCCTCGCAGTGAAGACCCCCAGGCTATTATCCGGGATATTTTGGAAGGAATGGAGCGGGGCAATTATCTGGTGGAGCCGGATCGCCTGGAGGCGATACGGCATGCCATAGGTATGGCTAAGACCGGAGACCTGGTTTTGGTCGCGGGCAAAGGGCATGAGACTTACCAGATCACGGGCGACAAGGTCGTTCCATTCGACGATAGGGAAGCGGTCCGCAAGAATCTTTAGGGGGAATGGCCGCGCCGGCGAAAGTCCGGTTCGGCATCATGGGGTTTTTGATGTTCAGCTTGAAGGATATTTTGGAAGCGACGGGAGGGACGCTGCAGAGCGGAGCGCCGAAGACGCGTTTTGCGGGCATTTCCATCGACAGCCGTACGCTCAAGCCCAAAGAACTCTTCTTGGCGATCCGCGGACAGAATTTTGACGGCCACGACTTCATTGCCCAGGCGCTCAAGCAGGGCGCCGCAGGCATTATTTACTCAGAGGCCGAGAAGGCTCCCAAGGTCAAAAAGGATATCGCCAGCGTTTATGTTTCCAATACGGTGATGGCTCTCGGCGCCCTCGCCCGTTACCACCGGGAGCGCTTTGATATTCCCGTTATCGCTATCACGGGTTCCAGCGGCAAGACCACGACCAAGGAAATGGTGGCCTGGGTATTGTCGGCCAAATATAAGGTCCACAAGAACCAGGGGACGCAGAACAACCTGATCGGTGTGCCCTTGACGCTTTTGAGCATCCAGTCCCAGCACGACCTTTGCGTCATCGAGCTGGGGACAAATCGCAAGGGCGAGATCCATCGCCTGACGCAGATCGCCCAGCCGAACCTCGGTATCATCACGAACATCGGCCCGGCCCACCTGGAGTTCCTCGAAAATATCAAAGGGGTCTATAAGGAGAAGATCGAGCTGGTTCGGAATCTCATTTCTCCGGGTATCGCCCTTCTGAATAAATCGGATATCGCGCTGGCGAGGCTCAGCCGTGTCAAGACAAGGCCTATCTTCTTTTACGGCATCAACCGGGATTGCGAATTCAACGCGACGGAGATCAATTACAAGCCTGACGGGATCTCGTTCTTGTTCAATAATGCCCATTTTATGGAGATCAGGCATTGCGCCCTGCACAACGTCAGCAATGCCATGGCTGCTATCGCCTGCGGGCTTTTCTTTGGTCTGGATATCGGCACGATCCGTGAACGCATCAGGAGCTTCGATTCGCCGGAGATGCGCCTCAAGGAGATCCGTCTCAACAGTTGTATTGTGATCGATGACTCTTACAATTCCAACCCTCAGTCGCTCAAACAGGCCATTGACCTGTTGTGCCGTCACAGTCAGGGCGGCCGCAAGATCCTGATCATGGGTGATATGATGGAGCTCGGGAATAAATCCCAGGAGTTCCATGTTTACTTCGGGAACTATATCTCCAAGAAACCCATCGATATTTTGGTGACCATGGGGTCTTTTTCCAGGTGGACCTCGGAAAGCGCCCGCAAGAGCGGCATGCGGACCGAGGCGATCGTCCATTGCGAGGATTGCTCGAAGGTCCTGGAGTTCCTGGGAGCCAATGTCAAGGAAGGCGACATCCTTCTGATCAAAGGGTCGCGGGCCATGAAGATGGAGAGGATCGTTTCTTTCATGAAGGAGAAGGGATAAATGCTTTATTATCTGCTCTACCCCCTCAGGGATTATTTTCCTGTACTCAACGTTTTTAAGTATATTACGTTCCGGGCGAGCATGGCGGCGCTGACGACCTTTTTCTTTTGTCTGATCTTCGGCGACCGCATCATCCGCAAGCTCGCCGAACTCCATGTCTGCGAGCACGTTCGCCAGAAACAGGAGGTTCACGCCCTCTATGACTTGCATCATCACAAACAGGGGACCCCGACGATGGGGGGGATCCTGATGGTCTTGTCGACGATCGTGGCTACCATTTTGTGGGGTGACCTTAGGAATAACTATGTGCTTTTAAGTTTATTGGCGCTCCTCTGGCTTGGTTTTGTCGGTTTTGCCGACGACTACATCAAGCTCAAATACAAGCGCTCCAAGGGGCTGAGCGCCAGGGCCAAGCTCATCGGACAATTCCTCCTGGGGGCCATCGTCGGCGTGGTCATCTATCTTAATCCTGATCTTTCGACGAGTGTCGACGTCCCTTTTCTGAAGAACGTGTCTCTGGAGTTGGGCGTATTTTATATTGTCTTTGTTATCCTTGTGATCACGGGGACGTCCAATGCGGTCAATCTCACGGACGGGCTTGACGGCCTGGCGACAGGGTGTGTCCTGATGGTTATCATTTCTTACGGCATCCTGACATATCTGACGGGGCACCTGCGTTTCAGCCAGTATCTGTTTATTCCCTATATTGAAGGCGTCGGCGAACTGACGGTGCTTTGCGCCGCCATCATGGGCGCCTGCATGGGTTTTTTGTGGTTCAATTGCTACCCGGCATCTGTTTTCATGGGGGATGTCGGTTCGCTGGCCCTGGGCGGTTTCATCGGCCTGATCGCGATCCTCATCAAAAAAGAGCTTCTCCTGGTGATCGTCGGAGGCGTTTTTGTGATTGAGGCGCTCTCGGTCATCCTGCAGGTCGGGTCGTTCAAGCTGCGGAAGAAGCGCATTTTCAAAATGGCGCCGTTGCACCATCATTTTCAGATGATGGGATGGTCCGAGTCCAAGGTGATCGTGCGGTTCTGGATCGTCTCGGCCATCCTGGCGCTTTTTACCCTCACGACCCTCAAGATCAGATGATATCTTATCGGGACAAAAAGGTGACCGTTGTCGGCCTGGCCCGCAGCGGGCTGGCGGCCGCCGGGCTTTTGAAAAAGCTGGGGGCGGATGTCACGGTGACGGAGGCCAAGCGGTCCGGACAGCTCGAGCGTCTGGCCCGCGACCTTGGGCAGGAAGGTATCGCTGTTGAGTTGGGGGGACACAGCCGGGCGGCTGTTTTGGGCCGCGATCTATTGGTTTTGAGTCCCGGGGTGAGGCAGGACGCCCTGCCTGTTGTCTGGGCCGCAGAGGAACATATCGAGGTCATCAGCGAATTGGAGTTGGCTGCAAGCGTCTGCCCGGCGACCATCGTCGCCATTACGGGGACCAACGGCAAAACGACGACGACCACGCTCGTGGGGGAGATCCTGAAGGCGTCGGGGCGCAAGGCCTTTGTCCTTGGGAATATCGGCACGCCTTTTTGCGCTCACGTCCTGGAGATGAAAAAAGACGATGCGGTTTCTCTGGAGGTGAGTTCTTTCCAGCTTGAGACCATACGTGCATTCCATCCTCATGTGGCTGTTATCCTTAATTTGACCCCGGATCATCTGGATCGGTACCGCGATGTCGCCGAATATCTGGGAGCCAAGAAGCGTATTTATATGAATCAGGGCCGCGGGGATTGGCTCGTTCTGAATGAGACCGATGAGGCGCTGAAAGCCCTTGCGGATGGATCGCCTGCGCGCGTGTTGTTTTTCGGCAAGAATCCCCAGGATGCCGATTTTAACCAGAACGAGCAGGCGGCGCTGGCTGTGGCTGCGGCGCTGGGGTTGGACCGCCGGGTCTGCCTGGAGGTTTTTAAGAATTTCAAGGGTGTCGAACACCGCATGGAATTTGTCAGGGTCTTGGACGGCGTGGAATATCTCAATGATTCCAAGGCGACGAATATCGACTCGACCATATGGGCGTTGCGCAATGTCAAGAAGCCTGTTGTCCTGATCGCCGGGGGGCGTGAGAAGGGGAGCGATTTTAGGTCCATCGCAGACCTGGTGCGCCAAAAGGTGAAATTTGTCGTCCTTGTGGGGGAGGCCAGCGACCGGATCGCGTCCGCCTGGCGCTCCATCGTGCCCTTGGAACAGGTGGCGACCTTCGAGCAGGCGGTCCAGAGCGCGCGGCAGCATGCACGCGCAGGCGATTGTGTCCTGTTTTCGCCGATGTGCAAGAGCTTCGACATGTTCACCGACTATGAACATCGCGGCAGAACTTTTAAAGAGCTTGTCGCGCATTTAATTTAAGACTGAGAGTTCTTTAACCTCATGAGAAACGCACGCATTTCCGTATTTGTCACGATGCTTGTTTTGATCTGCATCGGCATCGTCATGATCTACAGCGCCAGCTCGATTGCCACCTGGCAGGCGAGCGGCGAAAGTTACGGTCTCCTCAAGAAACAGTGCCTCTATCTTCTTATCGGCTGCATCGCTATGGTCGGCGCGATGGCCGTGGACTATCATCTCCTGCGTCGTTTCGCCAAGCTTTTGCTTGTTATTTCCGTCATTCCCCTTGTTCTCGTTTTGCTGCCGGGCATCTCCCGTGAAGTCGGTGGCGCCAAGCGTTGGCTGCACATCGCCGGATTCAATTACCAGCCGACGGAATTCGTAAAGGTCGCGTTCATCGTTTATCTTGCCGATTATTTGAATCGAAAAGCGGGTTATCTCAAAGAGTTCTGGAGGGGGTTTGTGCCTCCCATGTGCGTCCTGGGCGCCATCACACTGTTGGTCCTTTTGCAGCCGGACCTGGGGACGGCAGTCTCCATGGTCGTCCTGACATTTACGATGTTGTTCGTATCCGGCATCAGTTTGTCCCATATGCTTATCAGCGTTGTTGCGGCTTTGCCGGTTTTGTATCTGTTGGTGTTCCGCGTGCCGTACCGCAGGGCGAGAATCCTGGCATTTTTGAATCCTTGGCTGGATCCTCAGGGGACGGGCTTCCAGATCATCCAGTCCCAGATCGCTCTTGGATCCGGAGGCCTATTCGGCCTGGGCCTGGGGCAGGGCCGCCAGAAGCTGTTTTATCTGCCCGCCGCGCACACGGATTTTATTTTTTCGATCATCGCTGAAGAGCTTGGCCTGGCAGGCGCCTGCGCCGTTATCCTTCTTTTTATTTTTCTTATCTGGCAGATGGGCAGGATCATCCGGCAGGTCAATGATCCTTTTGGGAAACTTATTTGTGTCGGCGTCATGACTATGATCGCTTTTTCGGCAGTCGTCAACATAGGTGTTTCTATCGGCGCCCTTCCCACCAAGGGCCTGCCTTTGCCGTTTATCAGCTACGGAGGCTCCTCGCTTGTTTTTTACATGGTCGCCGTAGGCCTTCTGCTCAATGTGTCTAAATCCGAGGAGGTTGCTCTGTGAGTCCCAGGGGCGCTGCAAAGGTCATGGTCGTTGCGGGCGGTTCCGGCGGGCACATCCTGCCGGCTGTTGCTTTTTGCGAGGCCTTGGCAGAGGCGAATCGTCCGGGTCCAGCCGTTGTCTTTGTGACGTCGCGCAGCAAAGGACTCGAGGAGCTTGTTGCGCCGACCGTCAAGACGTATGTCCTTTCAAGCCGCCGCAGCGTGGGAGGGATGTGCAGGCTGTTTTTCCAGGCGGCGGGGGTTTTGATGAAAGAACGGCCCGGCATCGTCGTGGGGTTCGGCGGTTATCTCACCGTGCCTTTTGCGGCCATGGGCAGGCTCCTGGGGGCGAAGGTCGTGATCCATGAGCAGAACGTGCTCCCCGGGAGGGCCAACAGGATCCTGGCCGCCCTCGTAGCCCACAGGATCATTATTTCTTTCGAGCGTAGCAGGGCCTACTTCGGGAAGAAAAACAGGAAGGTGTTTCTGGCGCGCTATCCCTTTCGCCGCGCGCTCCAGCCTGTTGCGCGGCACGAGGCGCTCGCCCAGCTGGGTTTGCGGGAGGGGTTCTTTACGGTTTTGGTCATTGGCGGCAGCCAGGGTGCCCACCGCCTGAATCAGGCCTTTACGGACGCTGTGCGTCTCAACAAGGACAGGGGGCGTTGGCAGATCATCCATTGCAGCGGCGCCGCAGACCTGGATTCTGTGCGGCGTGCTTATGAGGGGCTCGGCGTGAAAAGCAAAGTGTTTGCTTTCCTCGCCCAGATGCACTATGCTTATTCTGTGGCGGATTTGGTCGTGGCGCGCTCAGGCGCCGGCTGCGTTCATGAGATGATGCGTTTTGGTCTTCCTTCTATTCTCGTGCCGTATCCGCACGCGGGCCAGCACCAGGTGGAGAACGCCAAGGTCCTGGCCGAGAAAGGCGCGGCCCTGCTCTTGGAAGAAAAGCGCCTGACTCCGGCATTATTGAGCGGCCTGCTTGACCTTTTTGCCGAGGATACCTTCAGGCGTAAGACGATGGCGGCGATTGCGCGTTCCCTGGATGAGGCTTCGGAGAATATGTCTGTGGCGGAGGCGGTCCTGGCATGAAAAAAACATGGATGGTGTTATGGATGTGTTTTTTGTTCGTCGTCCCTGCGGCGCACGCCTATGATTTTCTTGAAGAGAAGAGCACGCACTTTATCATTTATTATGACAAGGGTGTCTCGAAGGATTTCGTCCGCACCGTCATCGATTACTCCGAGCGTTATTATAATGAGCTGACGCAGAGGCTGGGGCTGGTCCGGTTCGATTACTGGACTTGGGACGAGCGGGCCAAAATTTACCTTTATCCCGACCAGGAAGCGTATATGAAAGAAATGGGACAGCCGAGCTGGTCGGGCGGCGCCGCGGCCTACGAAAAAAAGTCGATTTGGACGTTTCCGCGCGAAGCTGGATTTTTCGATTCTCTCCTGCCGCATGAGATCGGCCACATCATCCTGCGTGAGGCGATCGGTTCCCGAAAAGTCCCTTTGTGGTTTGAAGAAGGCATTGCTTCGTATCTGGAGCAGGCCAAGAGATACGGCGCCGAAAAGATCGTTCTGAATGCGATGCGCGACCAGACGTTCATTCCCCTCAAGAACCTTTCGTCCATCGACGGCTCAAGCCTTCGCGCGGCGGGGGTGGCCAATATCTTTTATGCCGAGTCCGTCAGCCTCGTCAGCTATCTTGTCGATAAGTTCGGGGTGGAGCGGTTCAGCTATCTCTTGCGCAAGATCAAAGACGGGATGGCATTCGATGACGCTCTGGCATACGCCTTTTACGATATCCGCAGCGAAAGCGACCTTGGGAAGTATTGGGAAGAGTCTTTGAGGAAAAAGCTTAAAGGGGCCCCGCAGACCATCTTATGACACCACGGCATATCCATTTCATCGGCATCGGGGGCATCGGCGTCAGCGGGATTGCGCAACTGGCCCTCAAACACGGGCATCAGGTTTCCGGCTCGGACCTTAAATCCTCCGCGATCACCCAGAAGCTCTCCCAGATGGGCGCAAAGATTTCCATAGGCCACGATGCGTCGCATGTCGCCGGTTCCGACCTCATCGTTTATTCCTCCGCTATCCGCCAGGAAAACCCTGAAATGCAGGAGGCCCGCCGCCTGGGCATCCCTATCAAAAAACGCGCCGAGTTTTTGAGCGACCTGATGGCCGACAAGACGGTCGTGACGGTGACAGGGGCTCATGGAAAGACGACGACCTCTTCTTTAGCCGCGAAACTGTTGGTGACGGCGGGCCTGAAGCCGACGGTGGCCGTGGGCGGCATCCTGCGCGAGGACGGCGACAACATGAAATTCGGCGACAGCCCTTTTTTTGTGGCCGAGGCCGATGAGAGCGACGGGACCTTTTTATGCTACACGCCTACGTATTCGATCATCACCAATATCGACAAAGAACACCTGGACCATTACGGGACATATGAGCATTTGGTCGAGGCGTTCGAAATCTTTGTGGGCCAGACGAAGCCCGAGGGGTGCGTGATCTATTTTCAGGAGGATCCTGTTCTGGACATGATTGTTTCCAAAAGCGGGGTCAGGGCCGTCACATACGGTTTTTCGCCGGAAGCCGATTTTTATCCGTTGAATATCTCTTTGGCGCGCTGTCGGATTTCTTTTGATTGCGCCGCCGGCTCTGAAGTCCTGGGGCCTATCACCCTGAATCTGGCGGGCAGGCATAATATCGCCAACGCCCTGGCCGTTGTGGCGCTGGGGCGACGGCTGGGTCTGGATTTTAAGGTCATCCAAAAGGCCCTGGAAGGGTTCCAAGGCGTCGAACGCCGTTTTCAGATCAAATATGAAACTGCGGAACTTTCCGTCGTGGATGATTATGCCCATCATCCGACGGAGATCGCCGCGACGATCGAGGCCGCGAGGTTGTGCGCGCGCAAGCGCGTGATCGTCGTTTTTCAGCCGCATCGCTTCAGCCGCACCAAGCTGCTTTTGGACATGTTCCCGAAAAGTTTTGAAAAGAGCGATTATCTGGTGGTGACGGATATTTATGGCGCCGGCGAGGATCCGCTGGAAGGTGTTTCGGCTCAAGGGCTGGCCGACCGCGTCAGGAGCGCGACGCGTCTGTCCGTTGATTATGTGGGTAAAGATAAAGTCATCGAGCATCTCAAAGGGCGTGTCCAGAAGGATGATCTTGTGCTTTTTCTGGGGGCGGGCGATATCACCAGGTTGAGCGATGAATTTTCCAAAAGCCTTCAAAAATAAGGTCAAGAAGGGTGAGTTCCTGCGGCATCATACGACGTTTGGCATCGGCGGGGAGGCCCTGGGGTGGTATGAACCCCTCGACAGCCGGGAGCTCTCGGGTTTTTTAAAGCGTTTGCCGAAAGGTGCGGATGTCTTTGCCATCGGGGCCGGCAGCAACCTGCTTGCCAGGGACGGCCGCGTCAGAAAGATTTTCATACGTTTTTCGAAGCCCTTTTTCCGCAGGATTGATATTTCCGGCGTGCGCGTGAGGGCGGGGGCGGGAGTTTCCCTGGGGGCATTGGCCAGGGCGCTGGTTGATCAAGGGCTGACGGGGCACGAATTTCTGTCGGGCATCCCGGGAACCCTCGGAGGGGCGGTGGTGATGAACGCGGGCGCCAGGACTGTGTTCGACGATCCCGGAACATATCGCGAGATCAAAGATATCGTGGAGGACGTGGAGGTCATGGACCGCCGCGGCCGGGTGAGGATACTTGGGAAAGACAAAATAACGTTTTCTTACCGGCATTCTTCGCTGGGGCCGTTGTTCATCCTGGCGGCGTCTTTGAAGCTTCGGCGCGGCTCCGTAGCCCAGGGCCGGAAAATGATCGCGCGGATCCAAAGGGAGAGACGGACGCGCCAGGAATTGTCTTATCCAAGCGTCGGGAGTTTTTTTAAGAACCCTCGAGGAGGCGATTCCGCCGGACGCCTGATCGATCTCTGCGGGCTCAAGGGCGCCTGCGTCGGAGGCGCCTGCGTCAGTTCCAGGCACGCGAATTTTATCGTGAATAAGGGCGGGGCGACATGCGACGATGTCATGAAGCTCATGGAAATTATCCGTAAAACCGTGTATAATCGTTACAAAATTCGTTTACATCCCGAGGTGAAGATTGTCGGTTAATGCAGGACGTATCGGAGTCATGATGGGGGGGTGTTCTTCCGAGAGGGAGATATCCCTGAAGTCCGGCCGCGCCGTTGTCGGCGCGCTGCAGGAAGGCGGGTTTGACGTCATCGCTTTGGATGTGACGAGCGAGACGCAGGAGGAAGTCCGCAGGCTGATTCGCGAGAACATGGTGGATGTTGTTTTTGTCGCCATGCACGGCGGGTTCGGCGAGGACGGCCGTCTCCAGGATATCCTTGAAAAGATCCCCGTCCGTTATACCGGACCCGGCACGCGGGCCAGCCGCATGGCGATGGACAAGATTGTTTCCCGTCGTTGCTTCGCTCAGGCGGGTTTGCATGTGCCCCGTTCTGTTGTCGCAAAGAAAGGCCGGAGATATCCATTCATGATGAGGTGGCTCCGGGCCCCGTTTGTGGTCAAGCCTTCGGCTCAGGGTTCAAGTATCGGCATCAGCTTTGTTACCGACCGCAGGGACCTGCCTCGCGCGATCACCGAAGCGCACCGTTACGGCGAGGACGTCCTTGTCGAAGAATTTATCCGCGGCCGCGAACTGACGGTGGCCATCGTGAATGACCGGCCCCTTCCGGTTGTGGAGATCAGACCCAAAAAAGGCTTTTTTGATTTTGAGGCCAAGTATCACAAGGGGTTGACGGATTATATTGTCCCGGCCCCTTTGGATTCAAGCTTGGCTGCGCGCATCCAGGCCGATGCGCTTAAGGCGTATCGGGTCCTCGGATGCCGGCACCTTTCCCGCGTGGATGTGATCCTGAAAGACGAGAAGACCCCTTATATCCTTGAGGTCAACACGATTCCCGGCATGACGGAAACGAGCCTTTTGCCTAAGGCGGCGGCCGCCGCGGGAATGAACTTTATCCAATTGTGCCGTTCTCTTGTCGAGATGGCTTGTGCGCAGGCGTTTGAACCGGCAACAGTGTCCTGTTGATCGACCTATGGCGAAGAAAAAAAAGAACAACAGCAACGGCTGGTCGTTTTTCCTTCTGGTGGTCCTGCCTTTGGCGGCGATCGTCCTTTCCAGCTGGGCGATCGTCAAGGGTATCCAGAATTACGTGACCACATCCCATTATTTCAAGATCCGTGAATTGCGCGCCGAAGGGATCAGCGATCAGCGGTACCTGGAGATGATCAAGAACGATGTCGTCGGCGTCAATATTTTTCGCTTGGATGCGGTCGATCTGGCGGCCCGGACACGCAGGCGTTTTCCCAACTTTTATTCCGTGAGCGTCCGCCGCATCCTGCCGTCACAGCTTCTGATCGTCGCCAAGGAGCGCCTGCCTGTTGTCTGGATCAAGAGGGACGTCTATTATCTGATGGATGCCAACGGTGTTGTCGTCGGAACGGCGGGTTTGGATGAGACACCGACCCTGCCGCTTTTGGTCGGTATGGAGGGCAAGCTGACCAGGCTTAAAACGGGCGCGTCTTATTCTTCGGCCGCCCTGCACAGGGCCCTGGTTTTAGCCAAGATCCTGAAGGCGCGCGCCGGAGATATCCGCGAGGCCGTCCCCGGCATAGCCATGTCCGTGATACGTCTGGATGCGACAGACCCGGATGAATTGTCTTTTTATCTCGGTCCGGATATCGAGGTGAAGGCCGGCGACAGGAACTTTGACAGCCGCATTTCGCTGTTGCCGGCGATCTTGAGGACGATCTCAAGCGATATGGGGCGTATCAAATATATCGACCTGCGTCCTAAGGAACCTGTGGTAGCCACGAAGGACACCCCCAAACGATAGGCATCTCATGACACTTTTGAAGAAAGACAAAAAGAAGACGGAACGTAACGTATTTTATGCCCTCGACATCGGCTCGCAGAAGATGACGCTCGGCAGCGCGTGTGTCGCCGGCGACCACGAACACCTGGAAGACGTTGTCCTGGAGAGCATGCCGGTCCGGGGGATCTTTAAGGGGGTCGTCAATGACCTGGCGCTTCTTTCGGACAGCATCCGTCAGGTCGCAAAGCGGATGGAAGCCCGCCGGGGACACAAGATCTCGCGCCTGGCCGTCAGTATCAATGGGAATTATATCCAGGCGAGGCACAGCATAGCGGCTGTCGCCCTGGCGGAGCGGGGCACGCGCACCATCACCAAACGGGATGTGGATCGTCTCAATCAGCAGACGCGCACGCTGGGGCTCGAACTTGATGAACACCTTTTGCACGAGTATCCTCAGGGGTATTCCGTCGACCGGCATAACATGACGCTCAATCCCCTCGGGCTTCACGGCCGCAAGCTTCAGGAAGATTTATTGCTGGTCTGCTCGCCGGCATCTTACGTGGAGAATATTGTTCGCGCCGTCGAACACGCCGGTTGTGATGTTACGTCGGTTGCTTATTCCGGGATCGCGGCGGCGCAGGCCGTTCTTTCTGCGGACGAGAGGGACAAAGGGGCGGTTCTCGTGGACGTAGGAGAGACGCTGACGGGTGTGGTGATCACCCAGGAAGGGGTCGTGCGGCATCTGTGTATTCTGTCATTCGGCGGCAAGAACATTACGGAGATCGTCGCGAATTTCTGCCGCGTTCCCCTGGCGTCTGCGGACGAGATCAAAAGGACATCTCTGGAGCTGACGGCGGAAGGCGAGGAATCCGAAGAGGTCATGATCAAGTCCGATGATGCATACCATTCCGTCAAAAAGGCGGATCTGGCCGGCGCCATTTCGCCTGAGATCGATAAATTCCTCGAACTCCTCAAGAAAGCGATCTTCGACAGCGGCATCGAGAATGTTTCTTCTTTCGGCGTTGTCGTGGTGGGTGGCTTGAGCCTTTTGGAGGGGTTGCTGGAAAGAATGGAACGGACGCTGGGGCTTTCGGTAAGACTGGGTCTCCCCAGGGAGGCGGGCCAGCTTGCTCTTTCCCATGCGCCTTTACATGCTTCAGCCATAGGGTTGCTGGAGATGCAACTTCAGGATTACTGCAATTCCCGCTTTTTCCTCCAGGCCCGGCAAAAGGGGCCCTGGCGCAAGCTTTCCGATTATCTCGCCGACCTCTACCACGATTATTTTTAATGAGGGCATGACTTAGCGAGCCGATGGCCGTAGGCGGCGAAGCTAAGTCATAAGCCCGAATTAATCCGCCGATGTTTATTGGCGGATTAATCAAAGCCATAACTTACGGAACCGTTGTGTTGCTTCTAGTGACGTAAATTATGGGGCTGGATTAACCCGCCGATGCATGAGGGGGCGAGTGGATCAAGGCATGGAGCCCAGGAAGTTGCCGCGAAGCGCCTGGCGGCGCAAGTCATCTGCAGTGTCCTCATTGACACTCCGCCGGATTTGTGTTACTTTACCCCGTTAGATGTCAAGGTTGTCGGGCGTGAGAATTTTTGAAGACGATGGTCCGCGAAAACGTGCTTGAGGTTCGGGGAAGGATGGCTCGGGCTGCGCAGCGTGCAGCAACGGATCCTTCTGAAATCGCCCTTGTTGCGGTGACCAAGAATGTGGCCGCAGAAAAGATGTGCCAGGCCATCGACGCCGGCATCACGCATATCGGCGAAAGCAGGATCCAGGAAGCCTTGCCGAAATACGAACAGGTCCGGACATACGCTTGCGCGAAAGGCATCGCCTTGAGCTGGCATATGATCGGCCATTTGCAGACCAATAAGGTTCGGGAAGCCGTTCGTCTCTTTGATCTTATTCATTCCGTGGACAGCGTCCGCCTGGCCCGGCGGATCGATAAAGAGGCCGCCGCTATCGGCAAGGTCCAGGATGTCCTCGTCGAGGTCAAGACATCTCCCGAGGCCGCGAAGCATGGATTTATGCCGGATGACGTTGCCGGCGCTTTAAAAGAAATGGCGTCGTTGGACCACTTGTCCATCAAGGGGTTGATGACCGTGGCGCCGGCCGCACATGATCCCCAGGAGGCGCGTCCTTATTTCAGGGCACTCAAGCAGCTGTCGGCCAGGCTTAATGAGTTACGGATTACGGGTTACGAGTTACGAGTGTTATCCATGGGCATGACGGATGATTTTGAAGTTGCCGTGGAGGAAGGGGCGACCGCCGTGCGCATCGGCCGCGGGATCTTCGGCGACAGGAAAGAAGCATGAGCAATAATCCGATCATAGGGATCATCGGCTGCGGGAACATGGGTGCGGCCCTGACGGAAAATCTTGTGAAGTCATGGGGAGCCGGCTCCATTTCCGTTTTTGATAAGGATCCCCAGAAACAGAGCGCCCTCGTGAGGCATTTTGGTGTCCGTGGCGTTCCAGCGCTTGATGAGCTGGCGGATTCCAGCGACGTGATCGTTATCGCGGTCAAACCGCAGGACATCGATGCGGTCCTTGGGGTCTTAAAGGGCCGCAGGGACAAGCTGGTCATTTCTATCGCCGCCGGCATGACGCTTCAGTACGTGTCATCACGAATAGGCGCCCGGGTGCCTGCGGTGCGCGTCATGCCTAATCTGAATGCCGTTGTCGGCGCCAGCATGACGGCGATTTCCTGCAGCAGCGCCGTGACGGAACCTCAGAAGGAAACGGCCGCCAGGGTCTTTGAGTCTGTTGGCAGCGTTGTGTTCATCAGGGAAGAGCTGATGGATGCCTTTACGGCGGTTGCGGGCAGCGGCCCGGCTTTCATCGCCTATCTGATGGATGATATGCCGCCGGAGACGGTCAGAAAAATATTTGTGGAGGAATCCCTGGCGTTTGGTTTTGACCCGGCCGCCGCGGAATTCATCGTGGACAAGACGATCGCAGGCACGCAAAAGATATTAAAGCATTTTGACCGGGATATTTTTATCAAGAGGGTCTGTTCCAAAGGGGGGACGACGGAGGCGGGCATGGAGGCATTTCAATCCTGGCACAAGACCCCCGAAGGGCTCTCGGAGGCGATCCGCGCGGCCTGCCGCCGGGCGGGTGAATTGGCAAAAATATAGATGGGCCTAAACAGGGGGAGATATGCCCAAAATCGGCATCATTGGCGGGAGCGGCATATATAAAATCGAGGGCATGAAGGCGATGAAAGAGGTCCGTGTCAAGACGCCTTTCGGCGATCCGTCCGACTGTTACAGGACGGGGCAGTTGGGCGGCGCGGATGTCGTTTTTTTGCCGAGGCACGGCTCCTCGCATACGATCAATCCGTCGGAGATCAACTACAGGGCCAACGTTTTCGGCATGAAGAAGCTGGGTGTCGAGAAGCTGATCTCGGTTTCCGCCTGCGGTTCTCTGAAGAAAGACCTCAAGCCTCTGGATTTCGTCCTTCCCGATCAGTTCGTGGACAGGACCACGGGCGGCCGCCTCATGACGTTCTTCAGCGGCGGCATCGTCGCCCACGTGGGTTTCGGACAGCCCGTCTGTTCGGAACTTCTGGATTTGATCTATGGGGCCGCGCAGGCGTTAAAGCTCAGTGTCCACAAGGGCGGGGCATACCTTAATATGGAAGGCCCGGCGTTCTCAACGAAGGCAGAGTCCAATCTTTACCGTACCTGGGGCATGGACATTATCGGCATGACCAATATGGCCGAGGCACGGCTGGCGCGGGAGGCTGAGATGTGTTATGCCACGATCGCGGCCGTTACGGATTATGACTGCTGGTATGAATCGGAAGAGTCGGTGACCGTGGACATGATCGTTGAGAACCTGAGGAAGAACGCCGAGAACTCCAAAAAACTCGTTGTGGAAGTTGTGAGCAGGCTGGGATCTGCCCCGTCTTCCTGCGCATGCTCCGAATCTTTAAAATACGCAATCGTCACGGACAGCAAAGCGATCTCCGCAAAAGTTAAGAAGGACCTGAAGCCTATCCTAGGAAAGTATGTGGGTTAGTAACCCGTAATCAGGAATTCGTAACCCGTAACTATTATGGACTATAAAGCGACCCTGAATTTACCCCAGACCGATTTTTCCATGAAGGCCAACCTGAGTGCGAGGGAGCCTGAGACCCTTGCCCGGTGGGAGGAAATGGGATTGTATGGGAAACTGCGCCAGGCGCGGCAAGGCCGTGACCTGTTTATCCTTCACGACGGCCCGCCTTACGCCAACGGCCATATCCATATCGGCCATGCATTGAACAAGATCCTCAAAGATATGATCGTGAGGTATAAGACGCTGCGCGGCTATGACGCGCCGTATATCCCCGGATGGGATTGCCACGGCCTGCCTGTGGAGCATCAGCTTTTCAAAGACCTTAAAAAAAACAAGGACCAGATCGACCGGGTGGCTTTCCGCATGATGGCTTACGATTACGCCATGAAATACGTCGCCATCCAAAAAGAAGAATTCAAGAGGCTCGGGATCATCGGTGACTGGGAACATCCTTATCTGACGCTGGACAGAAAATATGAAGAGATGATCCTGAGGTCTTTCGGACGCCTCGTCGAGGAGGGTTATATTTACCGCGGTCTGAAACCCGTGCACTGGTGTTTTCGCTGCGAAACGGCCCTGGCCGAGGCCGAGGTGGAATATGAAGACCGCGAGTCAGATTCCGTCTATGTGAAATTTACGCTTAAAGATGAAGAGCACGCGCGCCGCCTGAACATCCCTTTTGACGCCAAAAACCCGCCGTCCATCTGTATCTGGACGACGACGCCCTGGACGCTCATCGCCAATGTGGCCGTCGCCGTGCATCCCGACCTGGAGTACATCCTCGTTGATTTCGGGGCCGGCGAACGCATGATCGTGGCGCGCGATCTTTTCGAAAGCTCGTTGAAAGAAAAGTTTGCTTCAGGGGGAGAGCCGTGCATCCTGAAACGCTTCCAGGGCAAAGAGCTCGAAGGCCTTGTATATCGGCACCCCTTCGGGTTGAGAGAGGGCCGCGTTGTCCTGGCGGATTATGTCTCCAGGGAAGACGGCACGGGATGCGTGCATACCGCGCCAGGCCACGGCCAGGAAGATTTTATGACGGGCCAAAAGTATCAACTGGATGTGGTCATGCCTGTTGACGAGAGGGGGCGTTTCCTGCCGGATGTGGCGGATTTCGCAGGCCAGCGTGTTTTTGACGCTAATGCCGGGATTATCCAGAAACTTTCCGAGCTTGGGCACCTGAAGCTGGCGTCCAAGATCACTCACACCTATCCTCATTGCTGGCGGTGCAAACAGCCGGTCATTTTCCGGGCGACACAGCAGTGGTTCCTTAAGATCGACCATAAGGGCTTGAGGCAGAATTTGCTTGGGGCTATTCGCGATCAGGTCGCCTGGGTGCCTGCGTCGGGACGTGAACGCATCTCGGCCATGGTCGAGAACAGGCCCGACTGGTGTTTGTCGCGTCAGCGTTACTGGGGCGTGCCTATTCCGGCCGTCGTCTGCCGCGCCTGTCATCGCCATATCCTCGACGCGCGTCTTATCGAAAAACTTGTTGTCCGTGTCGCGGCGGAGGGGACGGATGTTTGGTTCAAGAGCGATATCACAGAGTTTTTGCCGCAGGACCTGCGCTGCGCCTGCGGCTCTTCGGATTTCGATAAATCGACGGACATCCTTGATGTGTGGTTTGATTCCGGCGTCAGCCACCAGGCGGTCCTCAAGGATGCGCCTGGCTTCAAGCTGCCGGCAGATTTATATCTGGAAGGGTCTGACCAGCATCGCGGCTGGTTCCAGGCGTCTTTGATCCCGTCGGAGGCCATTGACCATCGGCCGCCCTTCAGGGCCGTTTTGACCCATGGGTTTGTCGTCGATGCGCAAGGCCGTAAGATGTCCAAATCCCTGGGCAACGTGATCTCTCCGCAGGAGATCATCAAGGATTTCGGCGCCGATATCCTGAGGCTATGGGTCCTTTCAAGCGATTATAACGAGGATGTGCGCATTTCTAAGGAGATCCTGAGTTTTACCGCCGACGCGTATCGCAAGATCCGCAATACGGCGCGCTTCATCCTGGGGAATTTGAACGATTTCGATCCGGATGCGGACCGCCTGCCCTGTCAGGAGCTTACCGACATCGACCGCTGGGCGCTTTCCCGCCTGTCTCAGCTGACCGCCGATGTCACTCAAGATTACGACAATTACAGGTTTTATCATGTGTTTCAGAAGCTATTCGCTTTTTGCAACGAAGAGATGTCGTCGGTATACCTTGATATTCTCAAAGACAGGCTTTATACGGCGGGTAAGCGTTCGAAAGAGCGGCGCTCCGCGCAGACAGTTATTTATGATATCCTCGATTCCTTGAACAGGATGTTGGCGCCTGTATTGCCGTTTACGACGGAAGAGATATATCGCTCCATGCGTCATCGCAAAGGCGAGATTGCGGAGAGCGTGCATTTGTCTTCTTGGCCGGCCCTCAATGACAAAGACAAGGACGCCGGCGGCAATAAGGATATCGACAGGATCCTCGAGATACGCCCGGCCGTCTTGAAGTCCCTGGAAGAGGAGAGGACAAAAGGCAGGATCGGAAGCTCTCTGGAGGCCAAGATCGTCCTGACGTTCAAGGATAAGCAGGCGTCCGAGGTTTTCTTCCGCTTTGCGCAGCAATTGCGTTATTTTTTCATTGTCTCATGCGTTGAGCTGAAGATTGATGCGGCCCTGGGCGCTCCTTTCTCCATCAGCGTTGTGCATGCCGAAGGGAAAAAGTGCAGCCGCTGTTGGAATTATGCCCAGGACATCGACGCTGACCCGTCATATCCGGGTATTTGCGGCCGTTGCGTGCAGGCGATCCGGTCTTGAGGCATAATGGGGCGCAGGTTTGTATCTCGTCAAGTCGCGCCCTCATTCCCTCGGCAGGAATCCCCGGCTTCGGCCTCTGGCCAGAGCCGGGGAGGAATGCGGTGCTGCCTCGGGAGGGAATCCCCGGGAAGGCGCTGCCGGGGGGGGGTTCCACTAAAAAAAGGTTGCCATTTGATTTTATTCAATATATAATTGAGCAGTTTTCAAAGGGAGTCAAAACGCAAAGCCTGCTTGCCGGTGAAACGGGGAGCCAAGGAAATGCAAAGGAGAAAGATAGTGAAACAGGCTAAAATGAACAAAAAGACCTCTGAGCATTATAAGAAGCTCCTCCTGGAAAAACGCGAAGATATCCTGGGCGACATCACGCATATTTCCGAAGAAACGCTTAAAAAATCCCAGAAGGACGCCTCTGGCGATATTTCCGGTTATACCTTCCATATGGCCGACGTGGCTACGGACAATTATGACCGCGAATTCTCCCTTGATTTGGCTTCCAAGGAACGCGGCGTCCTCATGGAAATCAACTACGCCCTTCAGAAGCTTCAGGAGGGGCGGTTTGGTTTGTGCGAATCCTGCAAAAAACCCATCTCCAAGGTTCGGCTCAGGGCCGTGCCTTACACGACGCTGTGTCTGAAATGCCAGCAGGCTAAGGAAAAGAAGTAGCTGTCGTTTCAAGATAGGCGGACCTTATTTTTCGCCGGATGCCTATTCTCCACGTGATCCTGATCGCCGTCGGTGTCATCGCGCTGGACCGGCTCACCAAGTCGGCCGCCGAGGCATATCTGTATGCGATCGACACCCATCCGGTCATTCCCCACGTCTTTCATCTGACCCTCGTGCATAATACGGGCGCCGCATTCGGGTTTTTGCGCGGCGGCGCTTTGTTTCTTATTCTGACGACCCTCGTTTGCATTGTCATGATGATGGCCTTGCTTAAAAGCAGGCGCCTGTTGAATAAATTCTTCGGCTTTGCCGAGATCGATGGATGGCTGTGTTGTTCTTTTGGCCTGATCCTGGGAGGGGCTGTCGGTAATCTGATCGACCGGTTCTGCTATTCCTATGTGATCGATTTTCTGGATTTTCGCGTCTGGCCGGTTTTTAATGTCGCGGATTCCGCCATCACCGTCGGCGGGGTCATTTTGTTTGTGAAGATATTGGTTTCAAAAAAGTAAGCCAAGGCATAGGCAAAATCAAGGAGTTTCACATGGCGCCGGTCCTTTATAGCTGCAGCTTGTTTACGATCTATACCTATGGCGTTTTTGTCGCTTTTGCGTTCCTTTTGGCTACCTGGTTGATCACCAGGCAGGCGGTGCGTTTGGGATTCGACCCTGAGGCCATCGGTAATTTTTTGATCTTCGTTTTGGTGTGCGGGATCCTGAGCGCGCGCATTTTTTACGTCGTGCTCAATTGGAGCGAATTCGCGTCTGACCCTCTGGAGGTCCTTAGGTTGTATCACGGCGGCCTGGTGTGGTACGGCGGCTTGATAGGGGCGTCGCTCTGCGGCGTGTTGTTTTTGAAGAAAAAGCGGCTTTCCATTTGTGCCGTCGTCGATCTCTGCGCGCCGTATCTGGCCCTGGCGCAGGCCATCGGCCGCATCGGTTGTTTTTTTAACGGCTGTTGTTACGGCAGGCCTTCGGCGCACGGCATTTTTTTTCCCGTTCACGGCCGCACGCTTTTTCCTTCTCAGCTCGTCGATGCCCTGAGCCTTCTTGCCGTTTTTGCGGTTTTGCGGCTTATCCGGGGGCAAAAGCCGGGGCAGTTGTTCGGGCTCTATCTGTCATTGGCGGGCCTTCAGCGTTTTTTGATGGAATTCCTGCGCGGGGATGAGCGGCCTTTCTATGGCGTTTTCAGCATCTATCAGTGGATAAGCCTTGGTCTTATGGCCGCGGGCATCCTTATCTATGCGCTGGCATTCGTCAGACACAGGGGTTCTTCAGCGATAAAGGCGTGACAGGTCCAGACAGGGAGAGGGGCGCATGACCCTGAAACAGACGGCGATTTCAGAAGAGGCCGTGAATACACGGCTCGATATCTTTCTGGCGAAGTCCGAGCCTGACTTTTCCAGGACTTTTATCAAGGATTGGATCCTTCAGGGGAAAGTTCTTGTCAACGGCCAGGCCGCCAAGCCCCATTATCGCCTCAAGGTGAAAGACGAGCTCTCCTGGGAGGCGCCGCAGGCCCCGCAGACACAGATCAAGGCCGAGGATATCCCCTTGGATATTCTCTATGAAGACCGCGATGTCATTGTGATCAATAAACCCGCGGGCATGGTCGTGCATCCTGGGGCCGGCCAGGAGACCCATACGCTGGTTCATGCGCTCCTGCATCATTGCGGTGAGCTTTCAAGCGTCAGCACGGAACGGCCCGGGATCGTGCATCGCCTGGATAAAGAGACATCCGGCGTCATGGTTGCGGCGAAGAATAATCAGGCGCACCTGAATCTGGCCAAGCAGTTCAAGAAACATTCGATCCACCGGCGCTATATCGCCCTTGTGGAGGGTAGCGTTCCTTTCGATGAAGGCATCGTCGACGTGCCCCTCAAGCGGCATGTTGTCGACCGCAAGAAGATGTCCGTCAGCTTTTGCGATGAGGCCAAGGAGGCCCGCACCTTCTATCACGTCCTGGGCCGTTTTAAGGATTATACGGCCGTCGAACTTCTTCCGGAAACAGGCCGGACGCACCAGCTGCGCGTGCATATGTCTTACCTGGGTCATCCGATCCTCGGCGACGCGGTTTACGGCCGCAAGAAGAATTTTTCCCGTCTCGCCCTGCATGCCAAAGACCTTGGTTTCGAGCATCCGGCGACAAAGGAACGCGTCGAGTTCTCGTCGCCCTTGCCTGCGGAAATGAAAAAGGCCATGCCCGGCGTGAAAATCGCCTGATGCTTTTTCGGCGGCAGGCCTTCATCCATCCTCGATATGCTATGTTTTTACTCTATACCCTATCTCCTATACTCTGTTATCTGTTCTCTTCCAGCTATAGACTCCCCGTCCCCTTTCGTGTTATAATTCTAGCTCAATGAAAACCATGGCGATCAAACCTTGCAAGGCTGTCGGCGGGGCGATGGAGCTGCCCGGCGACAAGTCCATTTCCCACCGCGCCGCGATCCTGTCGTCTTTAAGCAGGGGCAGGACGGAGATCCGCGGGTTCCTCTTCTCCGATGATTGCCTTGTGACTTTGAAGGCCCTCAAAGGCATGGGTGTCGGCGTCAAGACCTTCAGGCGCGAACATCGCGTGATCATTGATTCCTGCGGCGCGTTGCGGCCGCCGCGAAGCCCTCTGGATATGAATGAATCGGGGACGAGCGCGCGCATACTCATGGGGCTTTTGGCCGGCCAGGGATTTGCGTCGCGCCTGACAGGAGCGCCTTCGCTTTTGAAGCGGCCGATGGCGCGCGTCATTAAGCCTTTAACTTTGATGGGGGCGAGGATCAAAGCGCGTCTCAAGGGAGGGCAGGCCTATTTGCCTGCTTTGATCCAGCCGTCGGAGCTTTGCGGAATATGCTGGAAACAGGAAGTTGCCAGCGCGCAGGTCAAATCGTCGCTGCTTCTGGCCGGTCTTTTTGCTCAAGGGGAGACGTGCGTCCGCGAGTCGGTTGCGACGCGCGATCATACGGAGCGGATGTTGAAACTCTTTAGGGCGGATGTCCATATTGGCGCAAGCGGCATCATGTTGAAACAGGGGCGGCTCGTGTCTCCGGGCCTGGTGATCGTGCCCGGCGATATTTCGAGCGCTGCATTCTTTGTCGTGGCTGCCCTGGTGCTGAAAGGGTCGCGTCTTGTCATAAAAAATGTGGGTGTGAATCCAACCCGCACAGGCGCTATCCGGGTCTTGCAGAGAATGGGAGGATATATCCGCCAAACTTGCGAGAGAAAAAGCTATGAGCCGATGTCTGACCTGGATGTCCGTTTCAGCGAGCTTCGCGGCATCAGGATCAGGGCCAGTGAGATACCGAGCCTGATTGACGAATTGCCCATTCTCATGGTCGCTGGTTCCTTGGCAAAAGGCCGCACAGTCATCGAAGGGGCAGGGGAGCTTCGCGTTAAGGAGACGGACCGCATCCGGTCGATGGGGTGGAATCTTAGGAAGGCTGGCGTTAAGGTAGAAACGAAAGTTACTGCAGGCAGGGAAGATATCATCATTACAGGCTCGGACAGCCTCAGGGGCGGGCATTTCAGGAGTTACGGAGACCATCGGACGGCCATGAGCATGTATGTGGCGGCCCTGGCAGCCTCCGGGCCTTCCTTTTTGGACGATCCCGGGTGCGTCTGCAAGTCTTTCCCTGAATATTTCAGCGAGTTTAAACATCTGATTGTCAGATAAGCAGTTTGAGCCCAGTTGTAAAGGATTCTGGGCAGGATTTCTGCGGGATCATGCAGGGGAAATATTTATTGACAGCCCCTGCCGCCTCTGCTAATATTTAAAAAATCAACCCAATCCACCCCGCACCCAGAATGCCCCGCGTGATATAGGTGGAGATGGGTGGTATTTTCAAACAATGCCACGGGCATTCGGGCGGGATGTCGCCGCACGGCGGAATCACGAAAACAAAAAACCACGGCAGGCCGTGGGAGCTCCACCAACCCTATTACACATGACACAATTATCCAAATTACCCAAAAGGACGTTGAATTACATATCTGGTTTGTTTTCCAATGATATGGGCATTGATTTGGGGACGGCCACGACCCTTGTGTACGTAAAGAATGAGGGTATCGTTCTGTGTGAGCCGTCGGTTGTGGCCCTGAAGAAGGGGGCTACCGTTAATCGAGTCTTGGCTGTTGGTGATGAGGCAAAGAAGATGCTGGGCCGCACGCCCGGGAATATCCTGGCGATCAGGCCTATGAAGGACGGCGTCATCGCAGATTTCGATATTACGGAGGCGATGCTGCGCTATTTCATTAAAAAGATCCATCGCCGCCGCGTGCTGGTTTCGCCGCGCATGGTGATCGCCATTCCTTCCGGCATTACTGAAGTTGAACGCCGGGCGGTCAAAGATTCGGCCATGCGTGCCGGCGCCAGGGAGGTCCATCTTGTTGAAGAACCTTTGGCTGCGGCCATCGGAGTGGGTTTGCCGATCCATGAACCCGCAGGTAATATGATCGTCGATATCGGTGGCGGCACGACCGAGGTGGCTGTGATCTCGTTGTCGGGTATCGTCTTTTCAAAATCTATCAGGATCGCCGGAGATGAGCTGGATGTGGCGGTCGTGGAATATCTCAAAAAGAATTACAACCTTATGATCGGCGAGCGTACGGCCGAAGATATCAAGATCAAAATTGGCTCGGCGTATCCTCTGGAAGAAGAGTTGAGCCTTGAGGTCCGTGGCCGCGATCTTGTTGCAGGTTTGCCGAAGATGGTGACGATCACGTCCGAAGAGGTGAGGGATGCGATCGCCGAGCCCGTAAGGGCGATCGTCGATTCGGCAAAGATCGCGCTCGAGAGAACGCCGCCCGAGTTGGCTGCCGACCTGATCGATCGCGGCATTGTCCTAGCCGGAGGCGGGTCTCAGTTGCGCGGCTTGGACCGCTTGATCGCCGAAGAAACGGGCCTGCCCGTCCATATCGCCGATGATCCTGTGACAGCTGTGGCCCAGGGGACAGGCAAGATCCTTGAGCTTGAAAGCCGCTACTTGCGCGACGTGACCGTCGTGACCAAGACGGAAAGCGCCATTTGATGCCGTCCCTGAAGCGGGCGATAGCCGTTCGACCCCTCCCGCTGTAACGTTGACACGGATGTGTTTCTCGCCAATAGAAAGTTCATAGGCTATTTTCTTATCGCCCTGCTCCTGTCCCTTCTTGTTTTTCTTTCGTTTCGCCATTCGCCTTATGTGATGCGCCGGGTCTTTGCGGACGCGGCCAAACTTCCCTTGATGGTTTTGGATGCCGCAGGCCAGGAGGGGAGGGCCCTGTTGTTCTTCCACAAAAGTTATTGGGATAACAAAAAGCTCATTCGCGAGAACGGAGAGTTGAAGAGCGGATTATTGGAGGTTGAGGAACTTCAGAAAGAGAATGAGCGCCTGCGCGCCTTGCTTGATTTACGCCAGAAGCTTGGTTATGAAACGATTCCCGCATCCGTCATCGGCCGCGATTTCGGTGTCTTTCGGTCTTACCTTGTCCTTGACCAAGGCCGCGCAGCGGGGATCAAGACATACTCGCCGGTCATGACGTCCGCCGGCCTGGTGGGAAAAGTCCTTGAGACTGGGCAATTCTCCTGCAAGGTCATCCTGTTGAACGATCCGGACCTGGCTGTGCCCGCAAAAGACGCGCGCAGCGGCGAGCAAGGGCTGGTCTCCGGCAGCCTGGACGGCAGGTGCAAGCTGCGGTTCCTGGATGTGAACAGCGATGTGACCGAGGGGGACCTGATCGTGACGAGCGGCTTGAACATGACATATCCTGCCGGGATCCCGATCGGCCGCGTCAAAATGGTCGGCACGGAGTCCAGCGGCTTGAGTAAATTCGCGGTCATCGACCCCATCTTGAACCTCTCCTGTCTGGACGAAGTGCTCATCATTACCTCTTTCAAGCATGATTAAATATCTCGTCGTTCCCGTTTTGGTCCTCCTGGAATTTGCATGGCACCGGCTCCTGGGCATTCCCTGGCTTTTGTTTGACCCTTTGCTGGCCGCCGCCATGGTCTATACTTTTTTGCATCATCTGGACGCACGGGGATGCGTGGGTTACGCGTTGTGGTGCGGTTTTTGGAGGGACGCCTTCGGGATGGATGTCTTTGGTATTTATATGATGTCATACGTCCTGACGGTTTTCGGCGTGGCTTTCATGGTTCGCGTGCTCTATCGCCATAACTGGATGTTTGTTTTTCCGGTGGTTTTCGCGGGCCAGATATTGAACAATCACCTGGTTTTTTTCTTGCGTCCTTTCCTGGGCGGCAGCCCTTTGGTGTCATACGCCCGTTTCTTTGGCCGGACGTTTCTGCAGGCGTTCGGCACGACGCTTCTCGGCTATCCTTTCTTCTTCTTGTTTAAAAAATGCGAACCCGAATTTACGGAATAGCGCTTCTGGCTTGTTTTTTTCTTTTGCTTTGCGGCCTCCTGGTCGTCCAGCTGGTCGGCGGCGGCCGCTATTATGAATTGAGCCTGAGGAATACGATCCGCCTTATCCCGGAAGAGCCCTACAGGGGCCGGATCCTGGACCGCAACCAGCAGGTGATCGTGGATAATGTGCTGTCGTTCGACGCCGTCATCATGCCCCAGGAGCTGAAAGACAAAAACGACATTTTCACCCGCCTGGCGCCGCTGTTGTCTTTAGACCCGTCGGAGATCGCCGAACGCTACGCCAAAGGCTATCTCAATCCGTTCACGCCTGTCGTCATCGCCGAGGGGGTTTCAAAGTCAACGGCCATCATGCTGGAAGAGAAGAAGCTGGACCTGCGGGGCATTGCGGTTGAGCTCAACAGCCGCCGGTCTTATCCCTTCGGGACGACGGCGGCCCATGTGTTGGGTTATCTGGGAGAGATCGACAAGAGCCGTATCACACGGCTCAAGGAATACGGTTATGATATCAAAGACAATGTCGGATACAGCGGCGTTGAAGAGCGGCTGGATATTTATATGCGGGGCCAGAAAGGCGGCCGACAGATCGAAGTGGATAACAGGGGCCGCCAGGTCAGGCTCCTGGGATATAAACCGCCCGTTGCCGGGGAAGATGTGACGCTGACGATCGATCTGGAGTTGCAGCAGATCGCGGATAATCTTTTGCAGGGCAGGAAGGGCGCCGTGATCGTCATGGACGTCCGGACGGGAGAAGTCCTGGTGCTCAGCAGCGCTCCTTCTTTCGATCCGAATGTGTTCGTGGACCGCCGCGACCGCCGCGCCATGAATTATTACCTGACCAGCGACGACGCGCCGTTGTTCAACCGCGTGACGAGCGGCCAGTTCCCGCCGGGGTCCATTTTTAAGGTTGTCACGGCGTCCGCCGCGCTTGAGGCCGGTAAGGGCGTATCGCTTGTCACGACATATGTCTGTAACGGCCAGATGAAGATCGGCAACCGTTTTTTCAAATGCTGGTCGACGCACGGCGCGCAGGATTTTAATGCCGCCATGGCCCATTCCTGCGACGTTTATTTTTATCAGTTGGGATTGACGGCCGGCCCGGATCTTCTGTCGCATATGGCGCAGGAGTTCGGTTTTTCACAGCCGACCGGGATCGATCTGACCCATGAGGCGCAGGGTTTTATCCCCAGCCGCCTCTGGAAACGCCTGACGAAATTCGAGGGATGGTACGACGGCGATACGGCGAACTTTTCGATCGGCCAGGGGTTTGTCCTTGTGACGCCGCTGCAGTTGACGCGCATGATGGCGGCCGTCGGCAATGGCGGACATCTGCCTGAGCCTCATGTGACGAAGGCCATTGCGGGCAAAGACGTGCCGCCGGCCGCGTCGAGACCCGTCAGGATATCCAGGGAGCACCTGGATATGGTGCGCAAGGCGCTGCGTTATCCTGTTTCGCTTGAAAGCGGGACGGCGCATGTCCTGGATATCCCCGGTCTTGAGATATGCGCCAAGACGGGGACGGCCCAGGTGCACGGTAAAGAGTCGCACGGATGGGTGGCCGGATTTTTTCCGTTGAGCGAACCTCGCTATGCCTTCTGCGTGCTCCTGGAGAATGTCGGCAGCAGCCATTATGCCTGTGCTCTGGCGCACGATCTATTCGAAGAGGCCAAGAAAAGAGGAAAACTGTCATGATTACGGCCAGGCCGCAAAAGGTCATTGTTATCGTCGTCTTTTTGATTCTTTTTTTCGGCCTTCTCTGTCTCTATTCGAGTTGTCATCAGAAGGGGGAGTTCGTCAAAAAAGATATTTTTGTCAAACAGCTTTTATGGGTAGGCGTGGGCTGGGGGGTTTTGCTTTTGGCTTCCCGCCATGACTACAGGTCGCTCAAGGGGTGGGGCGTGCCTTTATACGTCGTCAGCCTGGCCACGCTGGCCCATGTTCTTTTTACCGGCAGGGCGATCATGGGCGCCCAACGCTGGATATCTCTGGGAGAATTCTCTTTTCAGCCGTCGGAGTTGGGGAAGTTTGCGCTTATTCTGGTGCTGGCTGCCTATTTCAGCATCAAGACGGGCCAGGAGTTGCAGGCCCAGCCGCGGTCGCTGGGATGTTTCAGGAGCCTGCTCTTGCCGCTGGGCATTGCGCTTTTGCCGACAGGGATGGTCCTCCTGCAGCCTGACTTGGGCACAGCGATCGTTTACCTTTTCATTTTTGCTTCGATTGCTTTTTTGGCCGAGGTCCGTCTGCGCTACCTGGTGAGCGCAGCCATTGCCGGTCTGGCATCTCTGCCGCTCTTCTGGCATGTACTGAAGGATTATCAGAGATCGCGTCTCTTGGTTTTTTTGAATCCGAACATCGATCCTCTGGGCGCCGGTTATACGATCATCCAGTCGAAGATCGCCATCGGGTCCGGCCGCTTCTTCGGAAAAGGCTGGATGAGCGGCACCCAAAGCCAGCTTAATTTTCTGGCGGAACGGCACACGGATTTCATCTTTTCCGTGTGGGGGGAGGAGTGGGGATTTTTTGGCAGCGTGTTTCTCGTGGTTATGTATGCGATCCTTGTCGTCATGATCCTGAGGGTCGCCGCCATGTCGCGCGATATCTACGGCCGCCTCCTGGCGGCGGGCGTGGCCGCGCTCATCTTTTTTCACGCGTTCATCAATATCGCGATGAACATCGGGATGTCTCCTGTCGTGGGCCTGCCTTTGACTTTTATGAGTTACGGCGGCTCGTCGCTTGTCATCAACATGGCGGCGATCGGCATTGTGTTGAATATCGCCAGGCAGAAATAAGTCTTAAGTTATAAGCTTTAAGCCCTAGGGTAGGGCAAATACAAAAGTAACGAGAATTTGACTCCGGCCACATCAATCGTTGAATCGACAATCTCGAGATTGTGTCTTGGCTCCAAGCGAGCTCGTGAACAAACGCCCCACGCAAGCCCATGAATCAGCCCGTAAAACTGGATAAAGAGCTTTTGCTTTCGGTCATGAAGCCTGCTAGATACATCGGCGGAGAGACCGGCTGCGCTAACAAAGATTTTTCCGTGGTTGATGTCCGCGTCTGCCTGGCCTTTCCCGATATCTATGAGATCGGCATGAGCCACCTGGGTTTGAGGATCCTTTATGATATCGTCAACAAACAGCCGTGGTGCGCCGCCGACAGGGTGTTCAGTCCTTGGGTGGACATGGAGGAGAAGCTCAGGGTGTTTGGGATCCCGCTGTTCGGCCTGGAATCGCAGATGCCGGTCAAGGCGTTCGACATTTTAGGGTTTTCGCTCCAGTACGAATTGAGCTATGCGAATGTGCTGGATATCCTTGCTTTGAGCGGTATCCCTTTGGAGTCGCGCCAACGCGACGGAAGCTGGCCCCTGGTGATCGCCGGCGGGGTCTGTTGTCTGAATCCGGAACCCCTGGCGGATTTCGTCGATCTCTTCGTCATCGGCGAGGCCGAGGAAGTTCTCGTCGAGATACTCAAGATTTACCGCGCCGCCAAGAAGCGTCGGTTTGACAAGAGGCGGATGCTCGTGGCATTGTCGCGTCTCAGGGGTGTTTACATCCCCGCTCTGTATCGCGGGGTCGCCAAAGACGGGTCGCTTGAGCCTTCTTGCCGGGAGAGGGTGCCGAGGAGGATCGTTAAAAGATTTGTCCGGGACCTCGAACGCGCCGTGGATTTTTCTTACTGGATCGTTCCTTCCATTGAGATCGTGCACGACCGTATCGGTATCGAGGTCATGCGGGGGTGTCCCCATGGCTGCCGGTTTTGCCAGGCCTACGCATCATTTTATCCTCTGCGTCT
>Ga0172375_10000463_pt1 | contig 65910 bp, 67 predicted proteins | sample LakKiv1m_FD_114537 | JGI IMG/M metagenome (GOLD analysis project Ga0172375, IMG submission 114537) | Freshwater microbial communities from Kabuno Bay, South-Kivu, Congo - kab_092012_11.1m | ecosystem: Environmental > Aquatic > Freshwater > Lake | place: Democratic Republic of the Congo...
AAGTTGGACAGCGGCAATTTACCAACTCACGCAAAATAATTTGATTACTCGAGACCCGACGGATAGGAATTTTGTAGTTACAAATGGTGCAATTCGCTCACGCGGTTTTGAAACTGATTTGACGGGCAAAATCACGGACAATTTACAACTGATTGCGAATTACAGTTTGATGAGTTCGCATTTTTTGCAGCATGACAATTTTAAAAATCACGAATTTCGCAACACGCCAAAACACAGCGGTAGCCTTTGGACAAAATATGAATTGCCGTTTGATGTTGCTGGAAAAATATATTTAGGTGGTGGCGCGACATTTGTCGATGCGCGGTGGGGGGATGATGCCAATAGTTTCAGAACTAACGGTTACATTCGCCCTGATTTGATGGCGCAATATCGCTGGCATAATTGGGATTTGCGTTTGAATATCGAAAATTTGCTTGATAAACGCTACGTTGTCAGCTCGATTTATGACGATACGGTTGTGCAAGGCAATCGGTTGTTTTTTAAATTTACGTTAGTGGCAAATTTCAACTGAATCCGCTCTTTTGCATTTTCTAATTTCATTTTGTCAGCATTTAGTTTCAAAGCACCGCATTAAAGAATAATTGTTGAGTACCGATAAGCCACGCACTATTTAATTTTTATGCTATCGCAGCCTATCTTTTGGAACTTACGATTATGTTTTTAAGAAATCTTCCGATTAAACTCAAACTTTTGATAATGCTAGTTTTGCCATTGCTAGGGATTCTCGTTTTTAGCGGAACGATTATTTTTAATCGTGTTATGGATGTGGTGCAATCAGAGCAGTTAATTGATGACACTGAACTTTTTGCTCAAATTGGTGCGGTGACACATAACTTACAAAAAGAACGCGGCTCAACGGTAGGATTTGTGAGTAGCAAAGGCGCGAAAATGGCAGATAAAGTGCCTGTTATTCGCGTTGATACCGATCAAACTTTAATTCCCTTGACGAAAAATCTACAGGCACGTTTTGTAAGTGGACATAAAGAATTGCAAAGCGCGTTAGAAATGCTTGAAAAATTAACACCGTTGCGCCGCAATGCCGATGCTTTTGCGCTTGATGGGGCGAACTGTGCCGCGCAATACACGGGAATTATTCAAACACTTTTACAGCTCACTAACGAAATTAGTAAAAATTCTAAAAATACTGAAATTATGCGCGGTGCGAGTGTTTATTCGCTTTATATGAGTATGAAAGAACGTGCTGGACGCGAACGAGCTATCTTGTCTGGAATTTTTGCCGTAGACAAACTTGAGCAGGCGAATTTAATCCGCGCGGCAAAAAATGTAGGCGAAGCGCAAGCCAATCTTGAACATTTTTTGCAACTTGCAACCCCCGAACAAATTGAATTTCATAAACAAACTGTCACAGGAAAAGCTGTTGATGAAGTCGAAGCATTACTGAAAAAAGGCTTGAATGCTCAATTAAACGAACCGATTGGAATTGAAAGTGCTTATTGGTTTAATTTATCAACGCAACGTATTGATTTAATGAAAAAAGTCGAAGACAAATTAGTTGGCGACTTAATTGTAAGTGCTAAAAATATCAAAAATACTGCGCTCACCACGTTAATCATAATTTCGCTCATCGTGGCATTCGTTATTTTTCTCACGTTTATTTTGATTAGCAAAGTTACTCATGCGATTACCGAACCGCTTAATTTAATGCGTGAAACCATTATTCAAGCTAATAACACAGGCGATTATTCGAAAAAATTAACGTATTTTTCAGCCGATGAAATTGGGGAAACTGCGGTGGCTTTTAATGCCATGATGGATACGTTGCAATCAGCTTTATCGAATGTGAATAAAGTAATGCAATCTATTTCACGCGGTGAATTTAATGTGCGCGTTGAAGCAAATGTAAATGGTGATTTAGACCAATTAAAACAAAATGTGAACGAAACCGTAGGACAACTTCGTATCACGATGTTTGCCTTAAATGATGTGATGAATTCACTTTATAACGCGGATTTTGCCAAAGTCATTGTGGCGAATGTGAAAGGTAATTTTAAAAACATGATTGATAAAGCCATTCACTCACAAGAAGCCTTACGAACGATGTTAGGCGATATTAGTAGCGTGATGGAACATTTAGCAGAAGGCGATTTGAATTATCGCGTTACTGCTGAAGGTCGCGGCGAATTACTCGCGCTCAAAGAACATATCAACAGCACACTTGCTTCGCTGGAATGTTTAAATGATATTGAACGAGTTTCAAAAGCTCTCGCACAAGGCGATTTAACCCAATCTATTTCAACCAATTATCCAGGTGTATTTGGCAGTGTGACGGTCAGTATGAATAACACTGCACAGCATTTAAAAGCCTTAATTGGTGAAGTACATGTTGCTGCACAAACCATCAATACCGCCGCCAAAGAAATTGCGGCAGGTAATAATGACCTTTCACATCGCACCGAAGAACAAGCCGCAAGTTTGGAAGAAACAGCGGCAAGTATGCAAGAACTCACTGGCACTGTGCAGCAAAATAACGCCCACGCAGAAGATGCAAATAAAATGGCAAATGATGCAGCAGGTTTTGCAACGCGCGGCGTAACGGTGATGAATTCAGTGGTTGAAACGATGGAAGAAATCAATACTTCTTCACATCGCATTGTCGATATTATTACCGTGATTGATGATATTGCGTTTCAAACCAACATCTTAGCGTTAAATGCAGCAGTTGAAGCAGCGCGTGCGGGTGAATCTGGCAAGGGTTTTGCTGTGGTTGCCGTTGAAGTGCGAAATTTAGCCCAACGTGCCGCTAACGCAGCGGGAGAAATTAAACGTTTAATTGATGATTCAGTTGAGCGTATTTCAGGTGGTTCAAGACAAGTTGAACATGCAGGACAAACCATGCAAGAAATTGTCGATTCGATTCGTAACGTGTCAGCAATTATCAATGAAATTACCACCGCCTCGGAAGATCAAACCGCAGGTATTAGTCAGGTCAATCAAGCGATTCGACAAATGGATGACGTAACCCAACAAAATGCGGCATTGGTTGAACAAGCCGCTGCCGCTGCTGAATCACTTGAAGAACAAACACGCGACTTATCAAAGGCATTGAATAGTTTTAAAGTACGTTAATGCAGAAAAATTATTTACACCATGTGAAGAGAAATAAAAATGTTTACCAATTTAACCGTAAAAAACCGTTTGTTTTATCTCATTGGTTTGATGACTTTTGTCATGATAACGTTGACTAGCTGGAATTTATACGCACTTCATCAAACTAACAATGGTTTGAAAACGGTTTATCTTGATAGAACAGTTCCCGTTGCAGACCTTGAGGAAATCAAAGCAAAACAAATTGATATTCGCTTAAAAATTGCAAATGCCATCAATGCACCCACAGAGGCAAAACGCAGTCTTGATAAAATAAAGGCTGCTCGAAACGAGATAGATATGTTGTGGGAAAAATACGCACGAACCGAAATGACACCCGAAGAAAAAAAACTCGCAGACAGCTTTGTTGTCGCACGACAAAAATATGTCTCTGACGGTCTAGATCTTGTTTTAGCTCAAATTAGCAAACAAGATCGTGAACTCGCGTAACAATTAGTTGTACAAAAAGTGCGTCCTTTGTTTGTTCCTGTTGCTCAAGGCATCGATGAGTTAGTTCAATTGCAAAAGAATGTCGCCAAAGAAGAATATGAAACCGCGCAAAGTCGTTATCAATTTTCGTTAATTGTGTCGATTGGAATGGGAATTCTAGGTTTAGGTATGTCTTTATTTGTAGGATTAACCATTACAAAAAGTTTGACTACGGAATTAGGTGGAGAACCTAGTTATGCTGCCTCTATGGTGAAAAAAATTGCCAGTGGTAATTTATCTACAAAAGTTGAATTGCACCCAGCAGATAAAGACAGTTTGCTTTATGCCATTGAACACATGCGTCAAATGTTGCTAAATGTTATTGGCAATACTAGTGCTGTCATGACGGATATTGCAAATGGTGAATTATCATCTTCTATGACGGTAGAAGTTGAAGGTGATTTTTTACCATTGAAAGAGAACATTAACGAAACCGTGCAACAGCTTAGAATTACGTTATTTGCACTCAACGATGTCATGTATTCCATATACAACGCTGATTTCACAAAAGTGATAGTCGCGCGTGTAAAAGGTAAATTCAAAGAGTCCGTTGATAAGGCAATCCAATCGCAAACCGCGCTACATGATATGTTAAAAAATGTGTGCTATGTCATGGAACAAGTTGCTGTCGGGGAGTTAGATTGTCGCGTGACAGCAGAAGGACGTGGCGAAATGTTAGCTTTAAAGGAAAATATCAATAACACGTTAGAGGCATTGGAATGTCTCAATGAAATTGAACATCTCGCGCAAGCTCTCGCACAAGGGGATTTAACACAATCAATTCCAACAAGCTATCCTGGTGTTTTTGGCAACGTGACAATGAGTATGAATAACACCACGCAGCATTTAAAAGCCTTAATTGGTGAAGTGCATGTTGCCGCGCAAACTATCAGCACCGCCGCCAAAGAAATTGCCGCAGGCAACAATGATTTGTCACACCGCACAGAAGAACAAGCGGCAAGTTTGGAAGAAACGGCGGCAAGTATGCAAGAACTCACTGGCACTGTGCAGCAAAATAACGCCCACGCAGAAGATGCAAATAAAATGGCAAATGACGCGGCAGGTTTTGCAACACGGGGCGTAACGGTGATGAATTCGGTTGTTGAAACGATGGAAGAAATCAATACTTCCTCACATCGAATTGTCGATATTATTACCGTGATTGATGATATTGCGTTTCAAACTAACATTTTAGCGTTAAACGCAGCAGTTGAAGCAGCGCGTGCGGGCGAATCTGGCAAGGGGTTTGCGGTGGTTGCCGTTGAAGTGCGAAATTTAGCACAACGCGCCGCTAACGCCGCAGGCGAGATTAAACGTTTAATTGATGATTCAGTTGAACGTATTTCAGGTGGCTCAAAACAAGTTGAACATGCAGGACAAACCATGCAAGAAATTGTTGATTCGATTCGTAACGTGTCAGCAATTATCAATGAAATTACCACCGCCTCGGAAGATCAAACCGCAGGCATTAGTCAGGTCAATCAAGCGATTCGACAAATGGATGACGTAACCCAACAAAATGCGGCGTTGGTTGAACAAGCCGCTGCCGCTGCTGAATCACTTGAAGATCAAACGCGCGACTTATCAAAGGCATTGCATAATTTCAGAGTTTAGCCTATTGTCAAATAACGCTTTTTTAGCGTAAAAGTTTTTCCTTTTGGCATTGCGAGCGACGTTATGATTGAAAACATTATTAAAGCCTACAATGAAGCGGTTTACGAAACAGACAAAGAAGCCGCTTTTGACGTAGTGAATATCGCACTAGAACAGGGAATGAGTGCGGAAGAAATTGTTTTTAAAGTAGTTATTCCCGCCGTTGAAGAAATGATGTCACTGATTGTCAAAGACCCTGATGCGAATTTGGCGCAACATTTTATGACTGCTCAAATTGCGGCGGAAGTCACCGAAAAAATGTTGCTGTTGTTTAAATCTCCTCCAGAATCAATTGGTTGTATTGTAATGGGGACAGCAGCTGGAGATTTGCATTCGCTCGGCAAACGGATTGTGATGGGCTGTTTGAAAGCGTTAATGGTTGAAGTTATTGATTTAGGTGTGAATGTGAGCGCACAAAAATTTGTTGATGCCGCCATTGAACATCACGCACAAGTCATCGGTATTTCGGCAATGATGGTACATACTGCAATGGGTGAACACGGTTGCTCTGAAGTGCGACAATTGCTACATGAACGAGGCTTAGAAGATAAAATTAAAATCATCGTCGGCGGCGCACCGTACCGTTTTGATGACCAACTTTATAAAAATGTCGGTGCCGATGCCTGGGCATCTGATGGTGTTAGTGCGGCAAAAGTGATTGTGGATTTAATCAAAGAGGTGAAAAGTCATGACCCCGCTTGAAATTTTAAACGCGGCGATAACTGGCAAACCCGCGCCACGCATTCCTATTTTTTGCAATATGCTCGATAAAGGCGCGAAAGAACTGCGTATGTCTCAAGCAACCTATTATTCGCGCGGTGAATACGTTGCCGCTGGGCAACTCGCGCTACAAAAAAAATATGGTCATGATAACGTTTGGAGCTTGTTTTACGTTGGTAAAGAAGCGGAATTACTTGGTTGCAATGAAATTTTATATTCTGAAGAGGGCGCACCGAATGTTGCTGATTTTGTCATTAAAACCTACGACGATATTGTCAAACTCGAAATCCCTGACGTTTTAACTAATCATCCAGCGTGGCAAGAAACCGCCGTGTGTTTGAAAATTCTACGCGAAGAAGTAGGCAACACCCACCCAATTTGTGCGTATCTGACTGCCTCCACCACGTTGCCCGCTATTTTGATGGGCATGGATAAATGGATGGAATTGCTCATGTCCAAAAAAGGCGAACTCGTCGAATTACGCGAGGAATTATTACGAAAATGCAGTGATTTTTTTCAAAAAGAAATTGCGGCTTATCGCGCGGCTGGGGCAAATGTGTTGGTCTATTCCACGCCATTTGGTTCAACGTCATTTGTGAGTAAAAAACAATTTCAAGAGTTTAGTTTGCCGTGGATGGAACGTGATTTAGTGGCAGGCGTTGAAAATGTGGTGTATTACTGTGGCATGGCACCGTTTAATAATGTCATTGCTCAAATTCAAGAAAAGCTCGCTATCGGTTCTTATTACATCAGTCCCATGTCCGATTTAGCACAAGCTAAAGAAATTATCGGACAAAATGCACTTACTTGCGGTGTCATTGACGACATTCAAATGATTCATTGGTCACCTGAGCAAACCCGCGCCGAAGTTAAACGAATTTGTGAAATTGGTAAAGTCGGCGGGCATTTTTTATTTGGCACAGGTGTCATGCCGCTACAAATTCCAGAAGAAAATATCCTTGCTATGCTTGCCGCTGCGTTTGAATATGGTGTAATACCCGCCTAGAATTACCGAGGCGAATCCACCAAATTTATTTGAGCAATGAAAATGAACGCTGAACACAAAAAAATTCCCATTTCGGTGGAAAATCAAAAACCTGTCATCATAGTCGGCTGTGGAATTTTGCATAAAGAAGTTGATTTTTTGGTCAAAAAAAATGGCTGGAATATCGAAACACAATTTTTAGCTTCCGCGCTACACAATTATTTTGACCGTTTATATAACGAACTTAATGAAGCCTTGACGTTTGATGAATCAAAAGGACGTGAAACAATTGTGTTTTATGGTTCTTGTCATCCACGCATGGAGGACATTTTAAATACTCATCACACGGTGCGAACGCATGGGCAAAATTGCATTGTGATGTTGCTTGGTTATGAAAGATTTATGGAAGAACTAAGCAATGGCGCGTATTTTCTGTTGGAAGATTGGGCATTGACCTGGGAACCGATGCTTACCGAATGTTTTGGTAAAAATCCTGCTGTAATTCGGGAAATTTTTCACAGCTCACACAAAATAATTATGGCGATTCGCACGCCATGTTCAACCGATTTCACTGCTGCGGCGCAAGCAGCCGCTGATTTTGTTGATTTGCCGCTAGTATGGATTGATGTTTCATTAGATCATTTAGAATCGGTGCTTGCCGATGCCATTGCTCGAAAACAATCAGATTGCGGTGAATGAATCCGCTCCAACACAAATCGAACTGGATTTGAAAGCGCGAATGCGACGATTAGTTGAAGAAAAATCCAGTTTGCAACTCGTGTTGAGTCTGATTGAACGACTCGATTTGCAACCAGGAATGGAAGCAGTTATTAACGCCATGCTATGCAGTATTATTGAAAGTATCGGTGGCACCAATATCAAGCTCTATTATTTTATGGATGACGGGTTGCATTATGCAGATTTCATGGGCGAGCGAAAAATTTTGCCAGAACTTGATGATTTACAAGTCAAACAGGTTTTTGAAACTCGTGAATTCATCGAATTATCAACCAGTAGTGAAAATGCGCTGCTACAAGGAAATGTCGTGCCTGGTGCGTGGATGTGGGCATTTCCGCTTTTGGTTGGTGAAGAATTGATTGGTGTTATAAAAATTGAAAATTTGCACATTGGTGGCGCGTCATTACGAAAATTTTTACCCGTTTTTTTTCGACACTCTGCATTGATTTTGAGTAATGAAATTCGCAATGCAAAACGCGAAAAAGCAGAAGCTGAATTACAGTCATATCAAGAGCATTTAGAACAATTAGTCGAAGCACGAACAATAGAACTCGAAGCAGCAAAAAATGCCGCTGAAACCGCAAATCGGGCAAAAAGCGTTTTTTTGTCGAATATGTCACACGAACTTCGTACACCGTTGAATGCGATTTTGGGTTTCGCGCAATTGATGGAACGTGACCCCACAATTAGCACTCAGCATCGAGGTGAATTACAAACCATTAACCGTTCTGGACGGCATTTACTCGCGTTAATTAACGATGTTTTGGAAATTTCACGCATTGAAGCAGGGCGAACACAAGTCGCTTTCGCGCCGTTTGATTTTAACGAAATGTTGATGGCAATTTGCGATATTGTTCGTATCCGTGCTGATTTGAAAGGCTTGATTTTCCGCGTACAGCGACATGGCACATTACCGCAATTTGTTCTCGGAGACGAGCATCATTTACGTCAAGTGTTAATCAATTTGTTAAATAATGCGGTGAAATATACAGACGAAGGAGAGGTTGTTTTGCATTTAACACCAATTGCAGACAGTATTTGTTTCGCCATTTGTGACACGGGGGCTGGGATTGCCAAAGCCGAACAAGAAACCGTTTTTCATGCGTTTTATCAAACTGAACACGGCATTGCGAAAGGTGAAGGTTCAGGACTTGGGCTGGCGATTAGTCAAGAATTTGTCAAACTCATGGGAAGTGAAATTAGCGTTGAAAGTGAAGTTGGACGTGGAAGCACCTTTGCTTTTACATTGCGATCGCCTGCAACGCAAGCTCCCGAAAATCATCATGTGCCACAACACGTTTTAGAACTTCTTTCACCAAAACCCGTGCGCGTTTTAGTTGCCGAAGATAATCCTGATAGCCGCTTTTTAATTACTCATTTACTTGAAAGCATCGGTTTTGAAGTGAGAGCGGCTGAAAATGGTCAGGAAGCTGAACTATTATTTCAAAGTTTCCAACCACATTTCATTTGGATGGATATGCGAATGCCGATTATGGATGGTTACGAAGCGACACGCGCAATTCGTGCTTTGCCTGAAGGTGATAAAGTAAAAATTGTTGCACTAACCGCCAGTGCATTTACAGAAGACCGAGATGCGATTATAAAAGCTGGTTGCGACGAGATGCTCACCAAACCGTTTAATGAGGATCAATTATTTGACGTGATGAGGCAATTATTATCACTTGAATATCGCTATGCACAACACAACTCGCTGCAAACATCCCATGAACATGCGGAAATTGATTTGGGTGTTTTTGATGAGCATTTACGCATCGAATTACGACAAGCTGCTGAATTACTTGATATGGAAGCAATTTTAGCGTTTGTTGAAAAAATCAAAGAAATTTATCCGCAACAAGCAAATTGGATTCAAAAAGCCGCAACAGAATTTCATTTAGAGCAAATTTATGACGCAACACGAGATTAAAATTTCAATTTCCTTTTCGAGGCATTTTTATGGCAACTATTACTTTTCAAAATATCCCTTTACACACTTGCGGTCAGTTGCCCGAAATAGGTAGCAACGCGCCTGATTTTTCATTAGCAAATGGTGAATTAGAAAATGTTTCACTAAAAAATTACGCTGGCAAACGCAAAATTTTAAATATCGTTCCCAGTTTAGATACACCAACTTGCGCGGCATCGGCTAGAAAATTTAATCAAAAAGCAGGAAATTTTGAAAACACGGTGGTGTTACTGATTTCAGCAGATTTGCCTTTCGCGCAGTGTCGGTTTTGTGAAATTGAAAGTTTGGACAGCGTAGAAGCGTTATCAACGTTTCGTAGCAAGTTTGCTAAGGATTATGGCGTTGAAATTTGTGACAGTGCGTTAGCAGGTTTGACTGCTCGCGCCGTTGTCGTCATTGATGAGCAAGATAAAATCATCTACACCCAACTGGTTAGTGAACTCGCACATGAACCCGATTATGAAGCGGTTTTTGTAGCATTAAAATCAGTCTAGCATTCTTTTGGATCATACAAAACGGCTTGATTTCGCCCTTGATGTTTAGCGATATAAAGGGCTTTATCGGCATGTTCAACTAAACGTTCAGCGGTTTCATTAACAGTGGGGGTACCAACAGCAACACCTGCACTGAGTGTCACACAACCAAATTCAGATAGTGCGTGTGGCAAAGCTAAATTTTTCAATGCGGTGCAAGTATTATTGGCAACAGTTAGTGCTGCCTGTGCATGCGTAGTGGGTAAAATTAACGCAAATTCTTCGCCTCCATATCGTGCTACAAAATCACTCACTCGCTTTGCACTTGACGTTAAAACGTTAGCCACTTTTCGCAAACAATCATCCCCTGCTTGATGCCCGTAATAATCGTTGTAATTTTTAAACCAATCGACATCCACCATTACAATCGCAAGTAATTGATTCATGCGGCTTGCCCTGTGCCATTCATGTGCGAGTTGCTCATCAAATTGCCGACGATTTGCAATGCCTGTTAATCCATCGGTAATTGCAAGACGTACTAAATGTTCACGCGCAGCGCGTAATTCAATTTGATTTTTGACCCGAATTTTCACGATTGCTGAACTAAAAGGTTTGCTAATGTAATCGGCTGCACCAATTTCAAGCCCTAAAATTTCTTGTTCAACTTGAGAGTTTGCCGTAATAAAAATAACGGGAATATCTTGAGTTAATAAATCTGCTTTTAATAATCGACACACTTGATAACCATCCATTTCAGGCATAATCACATCAAGTAAAATCACATCTGGCTGTTCTTGCACGGCAAGACGCAACGCTTGTTTGCCGTTGGTGGCAAAAGAAATGTTGTAGTCATTTTCAAAGACATTAGCGAGTACGCGAATGTTATTTGGATCATCATCTACAATCAGTAAACGGGGTATAGCACTCTTAGCACACATTTTAATTATCCTTTTAAAAAATGAAGTGTCACACGATCTAAAACAGGCAGGGCTGATTGAAAATCTAATTGATCAAGCCATTGCGTTAATTCTTCTACTTCGCTTTTTAGACCCGCATGGTACAAATGCCCTTTAATTTGTTCAAATAATTCAGTGGCATTGAAATGATTACTCCGCAAAGCGGTATTAAATTGTCCAAGTAACTCTAAAAAAACCTGCTCTGTTAAATCATTGTCGTTTTCACAAGTGTCACTAATTTTAGGTAATAAAGCAACCGCATTCACCGCATCATCTAGTTTTTCACGCAATTGAGTAATCAACAAATCTAAACTGTTGTAATCTTGATCATGTAACGTCAATTCAAGTGCGTGCGCGGCGGTTTTTAAATCATTTGCAGCAAGTGTTCCTGCTACACCTTTGAGTGAGTGTGCTAAATGCTCTGCATTAAAAAAATCTTTTTCTGTAATCAATTGTTGCAACTGCTTTGCTGCATCTTTATAGCGTGGTGCAAAACTTTGTAGCAATTGATAAAGCAATTCGGGCGAATCGCCTGCAAATTTTATCGCTTGCGCTAGATTAAAAGGTGGCAATTCATCAGGTAATAAACTCGATTTAATAGGAATTTTTTGTGCGGGTTTAACAATTTCAGTTCCCACTTTTAACCACCTATTCAGCATAACGATCAATTTATCCATTTCAATCGGTTTGGTTAAATGATCATTCATGCCAGCGGCTAAACTTTTTTCTCTATCACCGAGCATTGCGTGTGCGGTCATTGCCACAATCGGTAATGCTTGAGCGGTTTTGTGTTTGCGAATTAAGCGAGTTGCACTCAAACCGTCCATCACAGGCATTTGAATATCCATTAAAACTAAATCAAAGGATTCGGCTAAAGCTCTTGCCGCGCCTTCTTGACCATTACTTGCCAAACTGATGTCTAAACCCATCGATGAAAGCAATTCCATTGCAACCTGTTGATTTATCTCATTATCCTCGACTATCAAAATTCGTTGTTTGCTGTAAGTTGGCTCGACTAAATGCGCCGAATCGTTGTCATCGGGTTGAATTAAATCGAATGAAGCTAAAGTATGCGTGACATAAAAGGTGAATGTACTACCTTTATCGACTTCACTTTCAGCAAAAATATCGCCGTGCATCAATTCCACTAATTGTTTACAAATTGTCAGCCCTAAACCTGTACCGCCATATTTGCGTGTTGTTGAGGTATCGGCTTGTGAAAATGGTTGAAATAAACCGTCTAATTGTTCCTGGCTCATGCCAATGCCTGTATCTTGAACTCTAAATTCTAATTGCACGGAATTTTCAAATAATTGTACAGGTTCTACGCTGACAAGCACCTCGCCATTGTTAGTAAATTTCACCGCATTACTGATTAAATTGAGCAAAATTTGTCCTAAACGTAGCGAATCGCCCATCAAATAAAGCGGCGTATTAGGTGAAATGTTGAAATGCAGACTAATTCCTTTTTGCTCTGCTTTGATTTTAAGCATATCAAGCAATTGTGTTAGCACTTTTTCCAGTGAAAATGGTGTATTTTCAATGGTCATTTTTCCTGCTTCAATTTTCGAAAAATCCAAAATATCATTGATGATTGCTAGCAATGATTGCGCCGCTGTTTCGATTTTTTCTAAATAATCTCGCTGTTTTTCGTCAAGTTTCGTGCGTTGCACTAAATTTGTCATGCCCATAATGGCATTCATTGGCGTGCGAATTTCATGACTCATATTCGCTAAAAAGTCTGATTTTGAATGATTAGCTTTATCGGCAGCTTCTAATGCACATTGCAAATCGAGGGTCTGTTCATCAACAATTTCTTGTAAATGTGCCAAATGGTGTGACAATGCCCGTTCTGCGTCATCACGTTGTTGAAAACTCAAATTCAGCTGACGTAACATTTCATTAAACGCATCAACTAAACGACCTATTTCATCATTAGATTCTTTCACTGCTTGCACAGTGTAAATTTTCGATTTCGTAATATGGTTAATAAAATCCGCAACGCGAATAATTGGACGAGAAACAATTCGTTGTAAATGTGAGGACAAATACAGCGCGAGCATTAAGGTAAGACAAAATGTGACAAATAAAATGATGGTGTAATCATTCAATTTTTGATTAAACGAGTCAAAATTAGCTCGTAAAACCAAAAAACCCAATAAATCGCCATTTAAATCAATGCGATGAATAATTTGAATATAATTTTTACCTTCTATTAAATGTTTTGCGTTGAGCAACGCTTCTTCTTCAAAACTTACTTTTTTTTGGTAGCTATCGTCGCGATACGCATCAAGCAATTGCTCTTGTGCGTTATACAAACCTGCAAACAAAATATCAGGATTATGTTTTAGTGCGTTTAAGGTTTTTTCTGCTGTGGCATCATCCATAAATGCCAAAGACGCTAAACTGTTTTCAGCAATAATTTCAACCTGCGTTTGCAAATTGTTAATCAAATCACGTTTAGCAAAATTGGTTTCGTACCAAAATAAAATAAAACTAAATACGATCAGTGCGAGACTACTGCTCAATGCGGTAATTACAATCAGCTTTGTTTTAATCGAACGGTGCCGCAATGTCATCATAATTGCGGCTCTTTTGATAACGACAGCAATTGTGAATTGATTTTTAACCCTGCATGTCCTGCTGCTACATTATTGATAAAAAAGCGAATTTTTTGATTATCTTCAAACAAATAAATAATACCTTGTTCGAGAACATTTTTTTGTTCACCGACCGTTAAAATCGGTTTTTGTCGCAGCTGTAAAAGAATTTCACTCGGTGTTTTGCTCGGAAAATAAATAAGTTGGCAACTATCAAAATTCGATTGCGCGGTAACGATTTGTACTGAAATTTGCAACGTGCCAAGCGTTTTACCTGCATAGGCTTGCTGCAAACGCTCACCAAAAGGCACATCTTCATAAACGCAATAAGTAAAGACGGTCGGTTTTGCTGTCCATTCGGTGAACTGACTGAAATGAAATAAATAAGCAATTTTGATCTTTTCTGCACGTTCTCGTGCGTCATCGGCAAAGGCAAAAGCAGGCGTAAAACAAAAAACTGACGCAAAAAAAGCTATTACAAGCATCATGCGAAAAAGTAACATTTTTTTAAAGTTACGCCAGAAAGTCATCACTTTTTGCAATCCATGTTTAATAAGAAAATCCGACCGTGAAATACACTCTGCGGGTTTCTTGTGGTAAACGAGGCAAACTACCGCTTAATGCACTTCCATCAGGAAGTGGAATCACAGCAAAGCTGTCATTGTGACTGATTGTGTAGTATTTAGCATCAAATAAATTATTTACGCCTAAATCAAAACTCAATTCTGCCGCATTTAATGGCAACGCATAATGCAAGTTGCTGTCAAAAATAGTTGTGCCATTCGCGGCTTTTCCTTTGTAAATAATGTTCGATTCATGCGAATTGATTTCATCAAACCAACGCCCAGTTAAACGAAAAGTAAATTTATCTAATGAATACTGTAAATTACTTTTAATCATGTGTTTTGGGACACCTGTCACATTTACCATTTGATTTAATTTCTCAGCATCTTGCCTGCCAAGTGTGTGAGTGTAATTGATGTCAGCACTGATACCGTTTTCAAAATTATGCGAGTCACCGATTTGAAAACCATACGTTTCAATTGTGGCTAAATTGTCATTGATATTAGGTTTGCCTGTGAAAACATTATTGACTACACGAATAATGTCCGTTCCATCGTTATAAAAACCTGATAATTTAAACGTATGATTTTTAAACGGTGTTGCATTCAAACCCAATTCATAAGTTTCCAATCGTTCAGGTTTTAAATTCACATTGGCACGATGAAAAATCGGGTCTTGTGGCGTATTCCAGGTTTCATAAATTAAATACGGTGAAGGCGCAAGATAAGATGTTCCCCAAGCTCCAAAAAAACGTAATTCTTTTAATGCTTGCCAAGAAAATCCTAAACGCGGATTAAAGTCCGCTTCGTAACGCGAATCTAAGTCCATTCTTAAAGAAGCGTTTAACGCTAGATTTTCCGTTAAATCATAGTTGAGCTGTGAAAAAACGGCATAATTTTGATAATCAGTATGTTTGATAAGTGAACTCGCATCAGCACTATTTTTAGGTGTTGCGTGCATAAAACTGAATTCAATACCTGTTAGCCAATTGATATTCCCCTTCAAATACGCAACTGTTTCTGAAAAACGCATCGCATCACCAAACCATGAAATTGGCGCACTTGCTCCCCAAGCGCGATAACTTGAACCTGTTTCTAATTCGGTACTTTCATAACTCAAACTGGTTTTTGCTTGCCAAAAGGGATTGATGTCCCAGTTATAGGTTGCATTTGCGACTTGATTCACTGTTGCAAAAAATGCTTTGCCTGAATAATCGTAACTAATGGGTGGCGCAGGATTAAATGACAAACTGGTATTTGCGTTGTTATAAATTCGGTAATAATTGAGCGTTAAATCTTTGTAATTGGCTTTGAAATGAATGTTGTAATTTTGCTCGGTTAAATCTACGGGCGTTTTACCGTAAATTTCAGGATAATTTTTGCTTAAATTTTCTTGTGCGCTGTGATGAAAACTACCAGAAAGTGAAACTTTCATGTTGTCATTGATTTTTTTACCTGCGGCGACCTGAACTTGCGCGGTGTCACGATTTCCACCAGTCGCTTTGATTTTAATCGCGTTTAACTCTTCGCCATCTTCGGTAACGATGTTTATTGTACCGAGCATCGCATCAGCACCATAAACCGATGAGGCGGCTCCTAAATTGATTTCAACTTGTTTCACGCCCAAAAGTGGCATTGCATGATAAAACGCCGTTGGCTCACCTGTTGGAGCTTTGATTTTATTGCCATCAACCAAAACCGTAATTTTGTCGTTAGCGAAAATACCGCGAATGTAAATTTCAACGCCTGCTTTTTCTGTTGAAGCTAAGTTATTGAGTTGAATATCAGGGATGTTTTTCAAAATGTCGGTTAAAAAACGGTAGCCTTTGCGTGAAATTTCATCTTGCAAAATAACGTAAGTCGTCACAGGGGATTTATTGACTGACATCGGCATTTTTGTAATCGAAGTGACTTTGACATCCATCAATTCTTCAATTGGCACACTTGTAAATTCGCCTTCCGCGTGTGCGCTTTGAATCAAAATCAGTGACCAAAAAAAGGATTTAATGTTCATATCACGTCACTTAACCCATAAACGATTAAAAGGTTTTCCTGTTGAGGTTTTGCAATTAACGCTACTAGAAAACCCGTATCAAGCAGAATATCCATATTTTTCTCTGAGTGATTTTTTTATTTCGTGCTTAATTGCTTGAGGATGCTCAACAGCTAAATCTAATTCTCCTTTGCCAAGGTATTTTTCATTGGCTCTCATACGGCGATAGGCAAGCATTGCGGCTTGTATTGTTTTCGAGGGATTCATCCGAGTTTCTCTGCATAATGCTTTAAGTTCTGAAATTGCATCGTCATCGAATTCTAAATTACCAACCATTACTGTCATGATTAAGTCCCCATTTCACCGATTTTTTCACCAACTTTAACCATTTTCCCTGCTGAAAAATCGTCATTCCAGTGCATTTTGTCCTGTTCAAATAAAACAAGAATCGTTGAACCCATGTTGAAACGTCCCATTTCTGTACCAATTTCTAAAACGGGTGCATCCGTCTCGTAAGTCCAACGGCGAACTTCTTTGCAAGTTGGCGGCGTAACAACACCATGCCAAACGGTTTCAATACTCGAAACAAAAATTGCCCCAACTAAAACTAATGCCATTTGTCCAATTTCAGTGTCAAAAATAGCAACTACACGTTCATTTTTTGCAAACAAGCCATTGACTGCTTCAGTCGTCGCGCCATTCACACTAAATAATTTTCCAGGTACATGAATCATCTCGCGCAATGTGCCTGTTAATGGCATGTGCAAACGGTGATAATCTTTTGGCGATAAATAAATGGTTGTAAATTCACCGTTTTTGAATTTTTCAGCCAGCTGCAAATCTCCACCGAGTAAATCGGTTGCAGTAAAACTTTTGCCTTTAGCTTGAAAAATTTCACCGTTTTCAATTTTTCCTGCTTGACTCACCACGCCATCAGCAGGACTTGCAATGGCATTTTTTTCTGTTGTTAAAGGTCTTATGCCTGCTTTGAGTTCACGAGTAAAAAAGTGATTGAAACTTTTAAACGCATTCAAGTCTTGCGTAATCGATTCTTCCCACACAACGCCGTAGCGAGAAGCGATTTGGCGAATTAAAAAATTTTTTAACGCTACATTTTCACAATGGGTAAATTTACTGACAAATTGTGAGAATGCGTGCTGCGGTAAAACGGTTTGAGAAAATTCAACAAGCGTATTTTTTAAAGTCATAAGGATTCGGATTCAAGAGTTTTGCCGCTTAGTCCGTAAGCAAACGCAATCACTTCTGCGACGGCAAGATAAAGTTCTTCGGGAATTTCGTCACCGAGTGGAATTTTTGCGAGCATATTTACGAGTTCTGGGTCTTTATAAATTGGGATGTGATGCTCTTCCGCAATTTTTAAAATTTGCTCGGCATTTAAACGTGCGCCTTTTGCCGTCACAGTTGGCGCGTTGTCTTTTTCGAGTTCGTATTTGAGTGCGACGGCAAAATTAGGCGGCAACATAATGTCTTAGGGAAGTGTAATAACTGTAGGCGCAACCCACGCTTCGTTGCGATGTTCTGCAACCACGGTGGTGTAAATGCCGCCACGAACATAAAATTCAGCTCGCACGCGCATGAAATTAGGCGAAATAACTTTTACGATGTCGTCTAAAATTTGATTGGTAATCGCTTCATGAAACGCACCTTCCTCGCGGAATGACCACATATACAATTTAAGTGATTTTAATTCGACACACAATTCAGCAGGGACGTACTCCATTTTAATGGTCGCAAAATCAGGTTGCCCTGTTTTTGGACAAAGACAGGTAAATTCGGGAATATCAAAGCGAATGGTGTAATCGCGCTCTGGTTGCGGATTGGGGAAAGTTTCTAAATCTTTTGAAGGTCTGGTAGTCATATTTTTCTAGGTTTGACGTTAAAAATTGAACTGCATTTTAATTCAAACCTAGACAGATTCATAACCGATAAATCATGCGCGTTTGGCTTGATTCCAAAAATCGTCTAATTCTGCAAGTGTGCAATCTTTCAATTCGCGCCTAGAATTGGCAACTTGTTTTTCAATATATTGAAATCGTTTGGAAAATTTCTTGGTACTTTCTTTTAAGGCAAGTTCTGGGTTGACCTTTAAATGCCGCGCTAAATTCACGACAACCAGTAACAAATCCCCAATTTCTTCTTGAATGTGTGTCTGATTACCTGATTCCCAGGCTTCTTTAACTTCATCTAATTCTTCTAAAACTTTGTCAAACACAGGCGGAACCGTTTGCCAATCAAAACCATGTTGCGCCGCGCGGTCTTGGATTTTTTCACATTCTAAAAGTGCTGGCAGTGAACGCGCTACGCCAGATAAAACGCTTTCAAGTTCAGGATTTTTTTCTTTGCGCTCATCGGCTTTGGCTTGTTCCCACGCGGCGTGACGCTGGGCATCAGTTTCAAAAACGGCATCTGCAAAAACGTGTGGATGACGACGCACTAATTTATCGGAAATGGACTCAGCAACTTGGTCAAAATTAAACAAGCCGCGTTCATTGGCAATTTGCGAATGAAACACGACTTGCAAAAGTAAATCTCCCAGTTCTGCGCGTAAATCGTCAATATCATTGCGTTCAATGGCATCAACGACTTCATAGGCTTCTTCGATAACGTAAGGAATCAAACTCGCAAAATCTTGTTTTACGTCCCACGCGCAACCCGTTTCTGGGTGACGAAGTTGCGCCATAATATCAAGCAAATTTTGGGTATTTTTGAGCATTTTAAAAAGTGCTACCAAAAGCGTCTTGATAACGTTGTTTGAACGAATTGGGTGTAAAAGTATGATTTTGCGTGCCTTGACTTTCAATTTTAATTGCGCCCATCAGTGAAGCAATGCGCCCTGTGATTTCCCAATCTAATTTATTCATCAAACCGTACAATAAACCAGCACGATAGGCATCGCCGCAACCTGTTGGGTCTGCTAAATTTGCGACGGGGGCAGACGGAATAAAAATTTCTTTGCCTTGTGCGTAGATGATTGAACCTTCGCCACCGCGCGTGATAATTAGGGCTTTCACTTTTTCTGCGAGTTGCATTAAATCTAAACCTGTACGTTCTTGCATCAATTCGGCTTCATAATCGTTTAGCGTCAGCCAGCTTGCCTGCTCAATGAGCGTCAACAATTCCTCGCCGTTAAACATCGGCATCCCTTGACCTGGGTCAAAAATAAATGGAATTTTATTATCTGCGAATTGTTTGGCATGTTGTTGCATACCTTCTTTACCATCTGGCGCGACGATACCGATGCAAATTTTGTCATTTGACGGCACAACATTTTCATGAGAAAAACTCATTGCACCAGGGTGAAAGGCGGTGATCTGGTTATCATCTTCATCCGTGGTGATATACGCTTGCCCTGTAAATTGATGATCTAGCTCACGAATATATTTACGGCTAATCTTGTAGCAATCCAGCCATTGTGCGTAAGGCTGAAAATCATGTCCAACGGTTGCCATAATTAACGGCTCTTCGCCGAGTAATTTTAAATTATAAGCAATGTTCCCCGCGCAACCACCGAATTCACGGCGCATTGAAGGCACTAAAAATGACACACTAAGCATGTGAATTTTTTCAGGCAAAATATGATTTTTAAATTTATCGTGAAACACCATAATGGTGTCGTAGGCTATCGAACCACAAATTAACGCGCTCATAAAATTCCTTAATTAAAAAATAAAATAACTGTCCAAGTAATCGCCGCCCAAATGAGCGACAACATCACTGCCGCAGAGCCGATGTCTTTAGCGCGACCTGACAGTTCATGATGTTCAAAACCGATGCGATCAATTGCGGCTTCAACAGCTGAATTGAGTAATTCGACTAATAAAACCAGCACTATGCTACCAATCAACAACAAAATTTCGATAGGCGTTTTAGCGAGGTAAATGGCGGCAGGGCAGGCAACGATTAACAATAAGACTTCTTGTCGGAAGGCTTCTTCGTGTTGCCAAGTGGCTTTAAAACCAGCGGCAGAAAAGAAAGCGGCGTTATAAATGCGTTTTAAGCCTTTAGCGTTTTGGTTTGCCATTATGCTGTAATCATTGTTTCGTAAGCGGAGTGTGAAAGTAGTTTTTCTACCTCGGTTAAATCAGTTGCTTTCACGCAAAATAACCAGGCTTCGTATGCTGAATCGTTAATTTTTTCTGGATCATCGATAACAGCTTGATTGATAGCCACAACTTCACCCGAAACAGGACTTGAAATATCGGAAGCAGCTTTAACGGATTCAAGAGTTGCACAACTTTCATTGGCTTTGATGTGTCGTCCAAGTTCAGGTAATTCGACAAAAACTAAATCACCCAATTCTTCTTGAGCAAAATCGGTAATACCAACGCGGACGATATTATCGTCTTCGATTTGCGCCCATTCGTGGGATAAAGCGTATTTTAGATGTTCAGGCAAAAGACTCATGACAGAATTCCTGCGTGGTTAAAGATTGATTTTTTTTAGAAAAGTAGAATGTTACAGCGAAGAATGTGGCGTCCCCAAGGGGGTTCGAACCCCTGTTACCGCCGTGAAAGGGCGGTGTCCTAGGCCACTAGACGATGGGGACCTAGATATTTTTGAATTTTGAAACTGAATCTAAACTGGCGTCCCCAAGGGGGTTCGAACCCCTGTTACCGCCGTGAAAGGGCGGTGTCCTAGGCCACTAGACGATGGGGACTAGATTTAGATTTTAATACATTTATTGGTGGAGCTAAGCGGAATCGAACCGCTGACCTCAACACTGCCAGTGTTGCGCTCTACCAATTGAGCTATAGCCCCGTATTGAGACGTGCATTTTACAGGTTTTGATTTTAATGTCCAGCTTAAATTTGAAATTTGTCAGGACTTTCGTTCGATTAGGAATAACTAAAACTAGTGATAACTAAAACCCAGTTTTCAAGCTGCAATAAACTGTTGAGCAGTTAACATTAAAATAGTTAATTTCCATCGTGCGATTATTAGTCATATTTTCACAGCGTAAATACAAATCTGTTTTTGAAGTAAGTTGATATTTCAACAACTAAACGCGGTGCAGCATTTACTCCTCTCCCAAAACTAAGTCGAATCACAAGATATTCCACCGACCAATCCCATTTATCATGTAATAAAAAGCCCTATTAAATCATCAGACACGGCAACATCAGCTTTGGTAATTTTTGCCAATGAATTGATAAACGCTTCGCCTTCGCTGTTTGCCACATCGCAATCATAAAGGAATGGATAAACGTCTCACCTTCTTCGCCGTTTGCCACATCGTAACCATAAAGCAAAATATCGCCATCTTGAGAAAGTGCTGCGCCGATTTTTTGCAGTTGCGAGCGGTAATTAGCCAAATTTCCCGTATTTAAAACGCCATTGGAAAATTGCAACTCACCTGTTTTGCCGCGTGAAATGATGTGAATCGCATCGAGATTTTTAACCACACTGAGTGCGACAGAAATTTGTTCAATTGCGTTAATTTCACTATTAAGTTCAATAATTTTGACATTTTCAGCAACGCTGTTAATGAGTGTTTGTTTGTCCGCAACGTTGGCATCAATAAAAATAACTTCTCGATTTGATTGTGTTTTCATAAATTAAATCCTTCAAAAATTGAGATAACGACGTAAAAAAGCCGTTTAATTTTCAGGGGAAAGTTTTAACACACTCAAATTTTTGAACCTTGCAAACCTTGCATTTCTCAAGATGAAATTAAAATATTTTTTATAAAATACAATTAGTTAAAAAATTTTATTGACTATTGACAATGATGGCAAAGCACAACATATAACCTACACCGCGTACCATTTTGATACTAGGTTGATTTTGCAGGAGCAGTGGGGACAATTTTTTGCGTAAGCGACTGAAATAGACTTCAAGATTAGCCTTGTTCCAATCAGGATGAAGCGGCTTCAAAAGTTCTAACACCTGCTTATATTCGAGTAAGCGATTAGGGGCTAACGCCATATTTTTTAGCGTTAAAACCTCTGAATAATTCAATGCTAAGGTTTGCTGAGACGGAGAAATTAAAATATGTTCTTGAATGTTTAATATCCACGTTTGATTTTGTGGCGGTTGTCGAATTAAACGTCGCGCTAAACTGGCAATAACTGCGCTAATTTCAGCAGTCGAGGCAGGTTTGCTAATGTACATATCCGCGCCACATTGATAACCCGCCGTTTTTTCAGACGACGAGGTTCGCACTGTGTGCATGATAATACCCATGTTCGGAAAGGCTTGACGCATTCTCATGGCAATGCTGTGTCCATCTTCAATGGGCAAATTCAAATCTAATAATAAAATATCGGGCGGCGAGATATTTCTGAGCAGTTCATCTAACGCAATACCTGAATCTACGCCGTAAACATCATGTCCTTCGCTTGTTAAGTACATGACTAATTGTTCGCGCAATGTGCTGTAATCTTCAATGATGACAATTTGTAGCGGAGTTGTATTTTCCATTATTTTTATGTTTTTTAGGTTCAAGAAATTTAATGAGCATTGACATTAGGAAAAAAACATTCAAATTCAACTTCGTTTTCATGAGGAATGTAACGCACATCACCGCCTAACTGCGTTGCAATACCTTTGACTAACCACAATCCTAAGCCTGTACCTCGTAGACGTTGCACTTGCGTATTGCGATAGTATTTGACAAAAACTTTGCTTTCATCAGGTTTTCCAGCATCGCCAATTTGATTACGCACAGAAATTATTACGCTTGCTTTCTCATCCGTTTGCCATTTAGCCGAGATAATAACTTGCGTATTTTCAGGCGAATACTTCAATGCGTTATCCAATAAATTATTTAGTATTGTGCGACACAATAAAAAATCACTCATGATTGAAAAGTCTGGGCTGATATGAATTTGTACTTGTGAAACTGCATTTAAACGCAAAACTAACTCCTCCACTAATTCACGCAAAGGAAAATGCGAAAAACTAATGTTTGAATTTGTTTTTTCAAGTTTATCAGCTTCAATGCAGCGTTCAATAATCCCCGTCATATCCGAGATCGCTTCTTGAATGTGTTTAATACATAAAGCAAACATTTCTTGCTTTTTTTGAGTCTGTAAATTTCCTGTGGCGATTTGAATCGTTGCAAGCGGAGATTTTAATTCATGGGTGAGCATTGTTAGAAAATTACTTTTTTCAACCGAATGCGCCCGTTCTTTAGCAATCAAAATTTGTAATTGTTTACTCGTTTTTTCTAAATTTTCGGTACGCTCTTTTACTTTAGTTTCGAGTATTTTTTCTGAAGATTGCAGCGTTGTGACAAGTTGTTGTTGAGCGTCTTCTTTTTCATGACGAAGTAGGTTATAGCGATCAGCTAAAATAATTGAAAATAACAACATTTCTGAAGCCGAACCTAATTGCAGTTGCAGACCGATATTTTCTATTTCTACGGGTAAAAAGGAAAAAACCTTCAACCCATTGATTATGATGATGGTTAAAAAACAGAGAAAAGAAACCAAAAATAAATATGCGCTGCGTTGGCGTTTAAACATTCCTATCAGGCTGGTTATAAAAACTAACAGTGTCGTAGCAAGAATAATGATATTTATGTGTTTAATCGGCAAAACAAAAGGTAAGAACGCATTGATGCCAATAAAAAGTTTAATTAGCCGATCTAAGCCAGGCATGAGCGTTGCGGTGTTTAGCATTTGACGCATAAACAATAAGAAAAAGATAAACATCAAAGCTGTGGCGCAATTTACACCGACGTTAGTGGCTCGAAAAGAATCTAGCCATGAAAAAAATACGCTGGCTTGTCCTGTATAAAAAAGTATTGTAAAGACAGAAAAAATAGAAAAAAGGACATACCACAAATAACTGACATCGCGCAAAATGCCAAACAGGAAAAGGTTGTAAAAAATCATGGCAATCGCTATACCAAAATATAAAAACTGAATGCTGTTATCGGTATATTCGTAATCGTGAAAAGCGTTTTTATCCCACAATCTTGCAGGAATCATCACCGCATTAGGTGTTTGAATGCGTAAATAAATTTGTGAAATTGAATGTGCGGGCAATGAAATTGGCAAAATAAACAATCTGTTTTTATATGGTCGGTTTGAAAAATTCACCGCATAGCCTGTTTGTAAATGCTGATAACTCCCTTCTTGAGATTGATAAAAGTCAATATGCGCCAGAAATGGATAAGTGATTTCCAGAAATTTTTCGGTCTGTGTATCGCCACTATTTTCCAAATTTAAACGCAACCAATATGCTGACCCACTGTAGCCAAAATTCAAAGCATCATTAACAAAATCATTTTTAAAACGCCGCGCAAAGGGTTCAGTTTGAATTTGCTGAAAAGTTAGAGAACGCTCACGATCTTCCAAAACATAAAAATACGGTGTAAGTGAAAAAGAAGAATGCGTTATTTTTTCAATATGGAGGATTTTTTCTGCTGCAAACAAGGGAGTGATGCTGAAGAAAAAAACACCGACTATCCAAATTGCACAAAACAAATAACGCAAAAAATTCATGAACGAGCTATTTTCCTTGAGTTGCGAGTCTGAAACAAAAATCGGTTGAAGGAGTTTGATTTTGTTCATTTTCGTCTGCTTTTGAAAAATTGAAAAAGGTTTAGGAAAGTTTAAATTAAATTTTGAATTTCGTTGTGAGTTAATAATGCGTGTACACTAATTTGCACCAGGTTAAAATTTTTACGATGTAACTTTATTGAAAAGGAAGAACAAAAAAATGGTCAGTTTCACCGACACATTCGAACAACAACCACTCAAAGATTTTGCCGAAAAAGCGTATCTCGATTATTCGATGTATGTGATTTTAGATCGTGCGTTGCCACATATTGCCGATGGCTTGAAACCTGTGCAACGACGCATTATTTATGCGATGTCAGAACTCGGTTTGAATGCGATGGCAAAGTATAAAAAGTCAGCGCGAACGGTCGGCGACGTATTAGGTAAATATCATCCACACGGTGATTCTGCTTGTTATGAAGCGATGGTTTTAATGGCACAACCGTTTTCATATCGTTACACGCTAGTCGATGGACAAGGCAATTGGGGGTCGCCTGATGACCCGAAATCGTTTGCCGCGATGCGTTACACCGAATCGAAATTAACGCCTTACGCTAACACGCTTTTAAACGAACTCGAACAAGGCACGGTTGAATGGATTGATAATTTTGATGCCTCGCTCAAAGAGCCAGAACGTTTGCCCGCGCGTTTGCCTAACATTTTGCTCAATGGCACAACAGGCATTGCAGTCGGCATGGCAACGGATATTCCGCCTCATAATTTGCGCGAAGTCGTTAGCGCGTGTGTGCAATTGTTGGACAATCCAGAAACGGATTTAGAAACACTGTTAAATTTTGTTCAAGCTCCTGATTATCCAACTGAAGCTGAAATTATTTCGAGCAAAGAAGAGTTGCAAAAAATTTATCGCACAGGCGGCGGTTCGATAAAAATGCGTGCAACTTACACGCTCGAAGATGGCGTAATTGTGATTAACTCATTGCCGCATCAAGTTTCAGGCTCAAAATTGATGGAACAAATCGCCGCCCAAATGCTCGCTAAAAAATTACCGATGCTTGAAGATTTGCGCGATGAATCCGACCATGAAAATCCGTGTCGTTTGTTGATTATTCCCAAAGCCAAACGCATTAACGCCGAAGAAATCATGTCACATTTGTTTGCCACGACCGATTTAGAAAAAAGTTATCGCGTCAATATGAACATGATTGGCTTAAACGGTCGTCCGCAAGTTAAAAATTTGCGCGACATTTTGAGCGAATGGCTCGAATTTAGAATTGAAACTGTGCGCCGTCGTTTGCAACATCGTTTAAATAAAGTGTTGGCGCGGTTGCATATTTTGGAAGGTTTGCTCACAGCGTATTTGAACATCGACGAAGTGATTGCCATTATTCGCAACGAAAACGAACCGAAAAAAGAATTGATTGCCCGTTTTGGTTTGAGCGAAATTCAAGCCGAAGCTATTTTAGAATTGAAATTGCGCCATTTAATTAAGCTCGAAGAAATCAAAATTCGCGGTGAACAAGATTCGCTTGCCAAAGAGCGTGACAGTTTAGAAAAAACGCTCGGTTCTGAAACGCTTTTGAGAAAACAAGTTAAAAAAGAACTTCAACAAGATGCGAATGTTTATGGTGATGAGCGTCGCTCTCCAATTGTGACACGCCAAGCCGCGCAAGCGTTGGATGAAACGGCGTTGATTTCTAATGAGCCGCTCACCGTGATTTTGTCGCAAAAAGGTTGGATTCGTGCCGCAAAAGGTCATGATGTCGATGCTGAAAATTTGAGTTATCGCGCGGGTGATAGTTTTCAAATGGCTGTGAAAACTCGCTCGACGCAACTGGTTTATTTATTTGATTCAGCGGGGCGTGTTTATAGTTCGACAACACACGATTTACCCTCTGCACGAACACAAGGCGAACCATTAACAGGTCGATTTAATCCGCCAGATGGCGCGACTTTTACGCATTTAATCGCAGGAAATTCGGATGATTTAGTGATGCTCGTCAATTCATGGGGCTACGGTTTTAAAACGCCGTTAAATGATTTAGCCAGCAAAAATAAAGCAGGTAAAAGTTTAGTTACGCTTTCAAATGATGAAAATTTATTGCCGCCACAATTAACCACGGATGAAGAAAATTTGTTTGCGGTGGTAACGAATCAAGGGCGATTGTTGCTCTTTCCATTAAACGAAATTCCCACTTTGCCACGCGGTAAAGGCAACAAACTCATTCAAATTCCAACGAATGAATTACAAAAAAACACGGATTTTATTGTTGCCTTCACGATTTTAAAACCTGAAAGCGCGTTGATTGTTTCGTCAGGCAAACGCACTTTGACACTAAAACCAAGTGATTTAGCCTTGTACATAGGTAATCGGGCAAAACGCGGCACTCTTTTACCAAAAGGTTTTCAACGTGTTGAAGCGTTAAGTTGCGATAGGATTTAATTTAGGACAAGCGGCTTGATGTGGTGATTTAGTGAAACAACAAATCCTTTCTGCCGTCTTGTCCAAAGAATTATTCTGCTTTTTGCTCGCGTGCAAGTAAATTTTGCACCGCTTCACGCGGGTCTAAACCTTCGTAAAGCACTTTGTAGGTTTGCTCAGTAATTGGCATTTCAATGCCAAATTTTTGTGCCAACAAGTAAGTTTGTTTTGCCGCTGAAACGCCTTCAATTTCTTGTCCGATTTCCTCTCGGGCTTGTTCTGGCGTTTTGCCTTGACCTAAAGCTAAACCAAAACGACGATTGCGAGATTGATTGTCGGTGCAAGTCAAAAGTAAATCGCCTAACCCCGCTAATCCCATAAACGTGTCTTGTTTGCCGCCAAGTTGCACACCTAAACGAATAATTTCGCTCATCCCGCGTGTAATCAACGCCGCGCGAGTGTTTGCGCCAAAACCTAATCCGTCGGCAATTCCTGCGGCAATTGCCATCACGTTTTTAATCGCGCCGCCCACTTCAACGCCAATTAAATCATCGTTGGTATAAGCACGGAAACGTTCGCTGTGTAAAATTGTAGCAAGTTGCGAGGCAAAATCAGCATGTGTTGATGCAATGGCAATCGCGGTTGGTAAATCTGCCGCGACTTCTTTGGCAAAACTCGGTCCTGAAACCAATGCCGCAGGCGTTTCTGGACTAAAAACCTCCGCCACAATTTCATGCAACAAACCGCCATTTTCTTTATTAAAACCTTTTGTTGCCCAAGCGATTTTTACGTTTTCAGAGACTAACGGTTTTAGTTTTTGTAATGTGTCTTTAAAAGCGTGTGACGGAACGGACACCAAAATTAAATCGCTAAATGCCGCGACTTCGGTTAAATCTGAGGTCAATTGCAAATTATCGTTAAACGGCAAATTTGGTAAATATCGGTGATTTTCACGGTCGCGTTTTAAATTTTCAATGTGCGCGGGATTATGTCCCCACAATAGCGTTTGACAGCCGTTTCGCGCCGCCAGCATCGCTAATGCCGTTCCCCAAGATCCCGCGCCAAGTACCGCTATTTTGTTGGTCATTTCTTAGTTAATCGCTTCTGAACTAGGAGCTTGCGATTGCAAATGTTGCGCGTAAAGCGCGTCAAAATTCACAGGTGCAAGAATGAATTGTGGAAAACCGCCTTTTGCGACTAAATCTGAAACAACTTCGCGTGCATAAGGGAACAAAATGTTTGGACAGAAACTGCCCACCATGCCGCCCATTTCTTGTTCGGTGAAACCTGATAACACAAAAATGCCTGCTTGCGTGACTTCAACTAAATACGCGACTAATGCACCACTTTTTACAGTGATAGTTAATTTAATTGCCACTTCCGCTAAATTTTCATCCAATTGTTGAACGTTGGTTGCTAAATTGAAATCAACATTAGGTTCCCATTTTTCAACAAAAACTTGTGGTGAATTGGGTGTTTCAAACGAAATGTCTTTTGTATAAATTTTTTGAATTGCGAATTGTTTTTCTGCTTGTTCAGCCATGATTTTCTCTTAAATGTTGAGTGAATAAAGTAAAAATTGAGCGGCGATTTTAAGCGATTTCACACTTAAACGGCTAACTTTGTTTGAAAGTCAATCGTTGCGCTGACCAGTGCATCAATCATTTCATCACCTTGCGCGATATGTCCTGCATTTGGCAACACGACAAATTTAGATTGTGGCAAAGCCTGATGCAATTTGTAGCCTGCTTCAATCGGGCAAACTAAATCGTTGCGTCCGTGAATAATGGTGACGGGTAAATGCTGTAATTTTTCGCAATGTGCAAGCAATTCATTTTCTGCCAAAAAATACGAATGTTTCGCGTAATGCAATTCCATTTGAACTTGTTTAACATCGCGCTCTGTAACGTGTTCATCGCGCAATTCAAACAAATTTCCTAATGCAACTTGTCCACCCCAAATTTGCCAACCTTTGACCACACGGCGAATGGCTAATTCGTCTTTGCCCCACAAAACGCGGCACAAATCCGCCAGCAAATCTTCAGTGCGTTCACCGTGCGGAATACTATCAACAAGGTATTGCCACATTTCAGGATAAATGAGCGGCACGCCATGTTTGCTTAAAAACCAGTGCATATCTTGCAAACGCGCTAAAAAACTACCGCGTAAAATCAGCCCTAAAACACGTTCGGTATGTTTTTGCGCGTAAGTGAGTGAAAGCGTTGCCCCCCATGAACCGCCAAAAAGTAACCATTTTTCAATGCGTAAAAATTCACGAACTTTTTCTAAATCGGCGATTAAATCAAACAACGTGTTGTTTTCGCATTCACCAAAAGGCAACGAACGTCCACAACCGCGTTGGTCAAGCAAAATAATGTGATAAAAATTCGGATCAAAGAAACGTCGATGGTCAGGTTTGCAACCAGAGCAAGGTCCTCCGTGTAAAAACACAACAGGTACGCCGTTTGGATTACCGCATTGTTCAACATAGACCGAATGCAAGCTGTCGGTTTTTAAGAAAAAATGGTTGAAGGGTTCGATTTCGGGAAAAAGTGTGTTCATGTGTTTGCTAAGTTTCCATATCTATATGGATGTTTACATTAAAACTAAATTATCACGATGTATCAATTCAGCATCATCAGCGTAACCAAGCAGAGCTTCAAATTCAGTGCTATTTTTACTTGCAATCAAACGTGTTTCTTCATTGCCGTAATTGACCAAACCGCGTGCAATCTCAACACCGTTTAAATCTAAGCATGAAACCAATTCGCCGCGTTCAAATTGTCCCGTTGCCCATTTCACACCAACAGCTAACAAACTTTTGCCGTTATTTTTAAGCATTTTTACTGCTCCATCGTCTAATACGAGTTGCCCTTTAACTTGTAATTGTCCTGCAAGCCAACGTTTGCGAGCTAGTAATGGTTCAATATCAGGTAAAAAGTGTGTTCCAATTTCTTCACCACGCAACACGACATTGATTACATTTTCAGTGATACCTGCCGCGATAATGGTTGCCGCGCCTGAACGTGCGGCAAGCCTTGCGGCTCGAACTTTGGTTGACATGCCGCCACGCCCTAAACCGCTGCGACTATCTCCTGCCATACCTTCTAAACGCTCATCATTCACATGAATTTGTGAAATTAACGTGGCATTAAGATTTATGCTTGGGTCTGCGGTAAATAAGCCTTTTTGATCAGTCAAAATAATCAGCAATTCGGCTTCAACTAAATTTGCAACTAACGCCGCGAGCGTGTCATTGTCACCGAAACGGATTTCTTCTGTTGCTACGGTATCGTTTTCGTTAATAATTGGCACGACACCAAAATCCAGCAAGGTTAATAATGTGCTGCGAGCATTTAAATAGCGTTGTCGATTCGACAAATCATCATGGGTGAGCAAAATTTGCGCGGCGTGCAAGCCGTGTTGCTGAAAATTATCATCAAAAGTTCGCACTAGCCCCATTTGTCCGACAGCGGCGGCGGCTTGCAATTCATGTAACGTTGTGGGACGTGCCTTTAAACCTAATCGCCACACGCCTTTTGCCACCGACCCCGAAGAAACCAAAATCACGTCTACGCCTTGTTTGCGTAGTGTTGCCATTTGCTCAACCCAGCCTGCAATTGCCACGCGATCTAAACCTTTGCCTCCTTTGGTTAAAAGTGAGCTGCCAATTTTGATGACAATTCGTTTAGCTTTTTTAAAATCTTCACGCTTGTTCATCTTTTACCTGCCTTTGCGCTTCTAAAAATTCCATAATTGCAAACATCAATTCTTTCGTGCCTTGCCCGTTAATCGCTGCAATTTTGAATACGGGAGCTGTCCAATTTAGCTCGTCGATAATTTCCTGGCAATGTGCGTCGAGTTCTTCATCTAAAACACGATCGACTTTATTTAACACAAGCCAACGCGGTTTATTGGCTAAGTTTTCATTCCATTTTTCAACTTCTGCGATAATTTTTTTCGCCGCAGAAATTGGTGATTCGCTACTTTCATACGGTTCAATATCGACAACATGAAGCAATAAACCTGTGCGTTCTAAATGTTTTAGAAATTGCAGCCCTAAACCTGCACCTTCTGCCGCACCTTCAATCACACCAGGAATATCAGCAATCACGAAGCTGCGTAATTCATCGATACGAACTACACCTAAATTTGGGTAAAGTGTTGTAAATGGATAATCAGCCACTTTTGGTGTCGCTGACGAAACCGAGCGAATCAAACTTGATTTGCCTGCATTCGGCATTCCAAGTAAGCCCACGTCCGCAATCAAGGTTAATTCTAAATTAAGTAATCGATGTTCGCCTGCGCTGCCTTTACTGGCAATTTGCGGCGCACGATTGACGCTGCTTTTGAAGCGCGTGTTGCCTAAACCATGAAAACCACCTTGTGCGACAAGTAATGTCTCGCCTTCTTTGACCAATTCGCCCAAAATTTCGCCTGTTTCCGAATCGGATACGCGCGTGCCGAGCGGTACCGAAACAAAAGCATCGTCGCCTTTTCTGCCTGTACAGTTTCGTGACATGCCGTTTTGTCCACGTTGGGCGCGATAAACGGATTGGTAGCGGAAATCGACTAGCGTGTTCATGTTTTCAACGCCAACTAAATACACGCTGCCGCCGTTGCCACCATCGCCGCCATCAGGACCACCTAGTGGGATAAATTTTTCACGGCGAAAACCGATTGTGCCATTTCCACCATCACCCGCTTCTACGCGCACCTGTGCTTCGTCAACAAATTTCATACTTTACTCAAATCAAACTGATAAAAACGAAAAAAGCCCCAACCATGCGGCGGAGCTTCTTCAGACATTGCTGCTTGCCATAAATGGCGAGCCTTTTACTTATGCTGCAACAATGCTAACAAATTTACGGTTGTTAGGACCTTTAACTTTGAACTCAACAACGCCATTTGCTGTGGCAAACAAGGTGTGGTCTTTGCCAATACCTACGTTTGTGCCTGGGTGAAAATGGGTGCCGCGTTGACGAACGATGATGCTACCTGCGGTAACAACTTCACTGCCATAACGTTTTACACCTAAGCGTTTTGCGTTGGAATCACGTCCGTTGCGGGTACTACCGCCTGCCTTCTTATGAGCCATTTTTAACTCCTATGTTTATTAAGCTGAAATGCCAGTGATTTGGATTTCAGTATAGTATTGACGATGACCCGCAGTTTTCATGTGGTGTTTACGTCTTCTGAATTTCACGATTTTGATTTTTTTGTGTCTGCCTTGTGATAATACAGTCGCTGTTACTTTGCCGCCGTTAATGAATGGCAAGCCAACTTTTACATTACCTTCGTCTTCAACCATTAAAACTTTGTCGAATTCGATGTTATCACCTTCGCCAAGTTCTAATTTTTCTACTTTTAAGTAGGTACCTTTTTCTACGCGGTATTGTTTACCGCCTGTTTCGATTACCGCATACATTGCGTGAACTCCAAAAATTAAGTATTTAATCTATAAATAGCCGTCGATTATATTTTTATAACCTAGTTGCGTCAATGATTAGATTGGTTTATGTGAAGTTAGGCACTGAATTCACAGATAGTTTAAGTATTGATTGAAGTGCTTAATTTTCGGTATGCAAGATTGATAAGCATTTGTTCGCGTTCCATTACTTTTTTAATCGAATCAGGTTTATTTGCCCATTTGTCAGGATGAGTACGATTAGATTCACGTTGATATGCGGCTTTGAGTTCGGCTTGTGTGAAATCAGAATTTAAACCCAAAATTTCTTCTGGCTTGCGTCCATCTGAAAAAGCATCAAACGCATCCAGCGCAGTGTTAGAAAATTGCGGCGCAAAATTGGGTTGGAATTTAGGTTTGCGAAAGGTTTGTAAAAAACGCGACGGGCTTAAATAACGCAATAATTCAAAAATGGTTAAAAATTTAGCAACAAATAATCCGAGCGAAAAACCAATAACAGTTAAAACCATTAAAAAATTAGCGTGCAACAGTTGATAAACAACGGGGACGAATAAAATCGATACTACCCATGACGACACAAATCCCATGCCGCGCAAATTTCCAACGGCATAACCTGAACCGAAAGCCATGAGCAAATATAAAAAAACGCCGCCGCTTTGAACTATCATTGTTTGAAAATTTAAGGCTGATTCATGAAAGCTAAAAAGGCTTCAATAACGGCTTGATGTTTTTTTGTGCCATTCGGTGTGCTGTAGACGTTAATTTCAAATTCTTTGTCTTTAGCATAGGATTCACTTTTTCCCGCCATGCTGTCTTTGATTTTTCGCCAATCCAATGCCCGCCAATTCGGTAAAAATTTTGCAATATCAGCAGGTTTAATGGCTTTTTTATGAAATTCTGAAAAAGGCACATGCACTTCTTTATCTAAACGGCGCAAAAAAAAGTGCCAATCTGCATTTTCCACGCAACATAACAAGCGATTTTCAATTACAGTTGCAACGCATTTTTCGGTCATTTTTTATCCTCTCCTTTCCTTGTCATTTTTTATTATCAACTGGTGTTACAGGGTAATCATGTTGTAGGGGCGGGTTCTAAACCCGCCCAACAATTCACGCAATTCTCACAATGAGTAATTGTGTTCATGGCAGGGCGGGTTGCGAACCCGCCCCCTACGAAATAATTTTTTGCGTAACATCAGTCATTAAAAAAAGCTAACGCCCGAAGACATTAGCTTTTTTGAAAACTTAAATTCGTAACAATTAGTTACCAAGCCAAATGAGTTCAACGCGGCGATTGCGTGAACGACCTTCTTCGGTTGAATTATCAGCAATTGGATTTCTTTCACCGTAACCATGTGCGGTTAATCTATTGTTTACGCCTTGTGATTTCAAGTAGTTAGCCACTGATTGCGAACGTTTTTGTGACAAACGCAAATTGTAAGCGTCTGAGCCTTCGCTACTTGTGTGACCTTGTACTTCTAAATCATTTTTGAGCGGATACGAAATTAAACTTTTCGCTACGCCATCTAAAATCACTTTCGCATTAGGCGTTAATTCGGCTGAATCATATTTGAATTGCACGCCACGAATTTCAAGGCTAATTGGGCAACCGTGTTTATCCACTTTCGCGCCTGCAATGGTGCCTGCACATTGGTCTAAACAGTTATTTACGCCATCACCATCATCATCGCGTGTTGAACAATCTGGAACAGGTTTAGGTTCTGGTAAAGGAATTTCAACTCGTGGCGCAGGTTTTTCTGCTTTGTCACCAAGTGGAATCACAAAACCCACATTGACGACCATATCGTGATAATCGTCTTGATTGGTCGCGTTATTGGCAAGCAAGAAATTATTGTTGTCGTTGCCAAAATTGTTGTTGTAACGATAACGAACATCAGAACGCAACAATAAATGATCACAAATTTCGTAAGTAAAACCTAAACCTGCTTCACCAATAAAACCGACTCTGTCGCCATTTCCTGTGCTGGTATTTGCCGCACCTGCGCCGATGACCGCATAAGGTGAAAACGTGTCGCGGAATAAATAGTATTGCAAATCAAGCGTGCCGCCTGCCATATCAACATCGCTAGAATTTCCTAATAATCCAGCATTGTTGCCGCCGAAATTATTGTAAAAACCTTTTAATTCTACGTTGAAATGTTCGTTTAACATTTTACCAACCGCTAAACCGCCGCCCCAACCGTCGCTTGTTTGACGGTCATCGTCGGTCATCACAAATGAACCATAAGGTGCAAGATACCAACGAGTATCTGCATCATCATTTGCCTGCGCTAAAACAGGTGAAACCAGCGTGGCAAGTATTGCCGCTGAAAACATTTTTTTAATCATGAAGTTCCTCTCACTACTTTTCTAAAATAAACCTAATTGTACTTGCGCGACTTCAGACATCATTTCGCGTGACCAAGGCGGGTCTAAAACAATTTCGACATTGACACTTGCCACATTTGGCAAGGTTTTAATGCCTTTTTCAACGTCTCCTTGAATCACAGGTCCCATGCCACAACCTGGCGCAGTCAGTGTCATCATAACATGAACATGAAAGCGATTATCTTCGCGCGGTGTAATTAAACAGTCATAAACTAGCCCTAAATCAACGATATTCACGGGAATTTCAGGGTCATACACGGTTTTCATTACCGCCCAACAATTTTGTTCAACGGCTTGCAAAGAATCTTCACTTGTCAGCGTTGCACTGTGAGTTGCTTCTTTGCCAAGCGCGTCTGCATCTTTACCTGCAACTCGCACTAAATGCCCGTAAGAGGTTAGCACTGTAAAATTGTCGCCTAACGCTTGATGCAAGGTCACAATTTCGCCCGCATTTAATTTGCCAAGATGCCCGTCTGGAATGGTGACAATTTCTACGTCGCGGGTCAGGGTAATTTCTTCTTTTTCAGCCATGATGTTTTTTTAATTTGTAAAAGTGGAAGCGTCTATTTTTTGACCTGTCACGCCGATGCTGTCATCACTAAACAAATAATGATAAATTGGCGCAAGGGTATCCATTGCTGGTAATTGGGTTTTATCTTCAGCAGGATAAGCACGTTTTCTAAGCGGTGAATCAACAGGGCAGGGGATTAACGTGTTCACGCGAATTTTGCCAGCAGCTTCTAATTCTTGCGCGAAAATGTTTGCTAATCCTTCAAGTGCGATTTTCGATACACCATACGCGCCGCTGTAAGCGGGTGCATTTCGCGCTGAAGAATCCGAAGTGAATACAATCGACGCATGAACTGCTTTTTGCAACACGGGCAATAAAACGCGCGTGAGTAAAAAGGGCGCGTTTAAATTAACATTAAGCGTGTGTCCCCATTCCTTTGTACCGTGTTGAATCAGGGGCGTAAATGCACTGAATTCGACTGCACTATGTAACAAACCGTCTAAACGCCCATATTTTTCATCGATGCGGCTGGCTAATTCGAGATAATCATTTTCGCTTGCGCCTGCTAAATCAAACGGATACAAAATCGGTTCTGTGCCACCTTGCGCTAAAATTTTGTCGTAGAGCTGTTCGAGTTTAGGCAAATTTTTATCTAGTAAAATCACCGTTGTGCCTGATTTTGCTAGCGTTAACGCGGCGGTTGAACCCAAACCGCCTGCTGCGCCTGTGATTAAAATAATTTTTTGAGCGTGCGTCATAGTCGTTTTTTATCAATGCAAAGAGCGAATAGTTTAGCTTATTACTAGGTTATTAGTCATTGCCCGTTTTTGCATTCGGCTCAACACTTAAATCCAATTCGGAAATCGTTTGCAACGCAGGTAAATCGCTCAATGTTTGCAAATTGAAATAATCCAAAAATTGCGCTGTCGTCGCGTATAAATTCGGGCGACCAGCAACTTCTTTTTGTCCTACCACACGCACCCATTCACGTTCGAGCAATGTTTGCATAATGTTTGAACTCACGCTCACGCCACGAATATCTTCAATATCACCGCGTGTCACAGGTTGACGATAAGCAATAATGGCTAAAGTTTCGAGCAACGCACGGGAGTATTTTGCGGGTTTTTCAGCTAATAATTTGAGTAAAAAAGGCGCGAAATCAGCGCGAATTTGAAATCGATAACCACTTGCTACTTTTTTCAATTCTAAGGCGCGAGTTTCATAATCTGCCGCTAATTCGTGCAAGACTTGTTTAATTTCAGAAATTTCAGGTTGCGTGTCATCGGGGAAAAGTTGTTGCAACTGCTTTTCGCTTTGCGGTTGCGCTGCGGCGAAAAGCAGGCTTTCTAAAATCAGTTTAATGTTCATGAATGGTTTTAGAAAAAAATGTTTCAATTTCAGCAGCTGGCAGAGCTTTGCTAATCAAATAACCTTGAATTTGGTCGCAATGCAATTCGCGTAAAATTTCAAGTTGTGATTCTTCTTCTACGCCTTCTGCAATCACTTCTAAATCTAAACTGTGACCTAACGCGATAACAGCACGAACAATCGAAGCATTATTTTCGTTATCTTCCATCGTTTGAATAAATGACAAATCAATTTTAAGTTTATCGACATTCAAACGCTGTAAATACGACAACGATGAATGTCCCGTACCAAAATCATCAATCGATAATTTAAAACCGAGTGATTTCAGTTCAGACAAAATTTTCGCTGCTTCACTCAAATCAGACATTACGGAACTTTCGGTAATTTCAAGTTCTAAACGGTGAGGTAAAATTTCGTAATCATGCAACGAACGATGCACCGTTTCTAGCAAATTACCGCGATTTAATTGCATTGCTGATAAATTCACGGCAAGTAATGGCACATCAAAACCTTTCGCAAGCCAATGTTTAATTTGTTGACAGGCTTTACGCAACACCCATTCGCCTAACGTGATAATCAAGCCGCTTTCTTCTGCTAGCGGGATAAAATCATTTGGAAAAATTATGCCTTTTTCAGGATGATTCCAGCGAATCAAGGCTTCTAAACCTGTTAATTTATGATTTTTTATATCGACTTGCGGTTGATAAAAAAGTTGCAATTCATTTTCTTTCGTTAAAGCGTGCCGCAAATCGGCATCTAAACTAATGCGATGTTTGGCTTGTTTAGTCATTTCTTGCGAAAAGAAACAAAGCGAGCCGCGTCCCATCATTTTCGCTTGATGCAAGGCGGTATCCGCACAACGTTGTAACGCTTCAGAACTTTCCCCATCGTCAGGATAAAACGCCACACCCACACACATATCAATGTAGGCTTCTTTTCCACCTAATTGAAAGGGGTGCGCCATATTGCCAATCACGTTATAGGCGGCTAGATGTGCGATTTGTGGATTACTAATTTGAGTAATAAACACATTAAATTCGTCGCCATTAAAACGCGAAATTACGTCTGTGCTAGACAAAATATTTTTTAAACGACGGCAAGTTTCCACTAATACTTGATCACCATATTCGGTACCAAAACTTTCGTTAATGGCTTTAAAATGATCTAAATCCATCGATAACAATGCCAGTTGTTGTTTATCGTATTTAGCTTGTTGCATCGCTTGTTCAAGTAATTTAGTGAATAGCGTGCGATTTGGCAGAGAGGTTAGCGGGTCGTAATACTGATAAAAATCAAGTTGTTTTTGAGTATGTTTCACATCGGTGGCATCAGAAAAAACCGCAATATAATGATGACTGTTTGTGCTTTTATCGTGAACCACACTAATTGAAGCAATCGAAGGATAAAGCGAACCATCTTTACGACGATTACAAAACTCACCAATCCAGTTGCCGCTTTCTTGCAAACTTGTCCACAATTTCTGATAAAAATCACGTTCATGTTGCCCAGATTGCAAAATGCGTGGATTTTTGCCAATCACTTCTTGCGGGCTATAACCTGTCGCTTTTGAAAACGCTAAATTGACGCTGCAAATGTTGTTATTTTCATCTGTAATCACAATACCTTCAGAGGCATTTTGAAAAACGTAAGCGGCAATTTCAAGTTGTTGTTGTGCTTTTTTGAATTCAGTTATATCTCGATTGGTACCGCGCCAACCTAGAAATTTGTCAGCATCGTTAATGACAGGGCGGCAAATATGTTCAATCCAATGTTCATTGCCCTCTTTATCACGCAACCGAAAATTTAAAGGGGCATCACTGCAATGTGATTCTTTAACTTTGTTTGCGTGTATTTCCCACAAGTGCAAATCTTCAGGATAAATCAACCGTTCCATCAACACGCCATCGGCTAAAAATTCTTCTGGTTTATGACCTGTAATCGCTTCGCAAGCGGGTGAAACGTATAAATACTGCCCATTTTCGCCCAACCAGTATTCCCAATTCGGTGAATACTCCGCCAAAATACGGTATTTTTCACGGCTTTCCGCAACTTCTGCAGTACGTTGTTCTAAAATTTGTTCAAAGAAATGTTCCAGCCGACTGAGTTCTAAATGGGTACGAATTCGCGCTTTGACTTCGTCAATATCAAACGGTTTTGTAATGTAATCGGCGGCACCAATTGAAAAGCCGCGCACTTTATCAACGGCTCTATCAACCACGCTGATAAAAATGACAGGAATACGATTACCTTCAACGGTAGCTTTCATGCGCCGACAAACTTCGTAACCATCTAAATCGGGCATGATAATGTCAAGTAACACCAAATCAGGTGAACTACTTCTCAATAATTCCAAGGCTTTCATGCCATTATTGGCAACAATAATGTGATATTGGTCTTGCAAGGCACTAATTAACCCATGGATATTTTCAGGCACATCATCAACAACTAATAGAGTCGGTTTTGTGCCAAGTTGTGCAAGTGGACGCTCAGGTTTGCGACGATAACGACGTAACTCGAGTTGCGTTAAAACCCGCAATTTCAACAAATTGGTGTTAATCGGTTTGGTAATGTAATCAGCAACGCCGAGTTTTAAGCCTTTTTCTTCGTCAGTAGTTTCAGAAAGCGCGGTGACAAAAATAACTGGAATATCGGCAGTTTCTTCATTCGTTTTTAAACGGTGCAATACTTCATAACCGTCCATATTTGGCATTTTGACATCGAGCAAAATCAAATCAGGTGCAGGTTGCCGTGCGGCAAGCTCTAAGGCTTTTTCACCATTTGTTGCGGCGATAATGGCGTAATCATCACGCAAGATGTTCATCAAAGTGTGCAAATTTTCATTCACATCATCGACGATAAGAATGAGCGGTTTTATTGGGGTGATTTCAAGCATTGTCATTGTTTTTTTTACCAAAATGTTAAGAATTCGCAACTGTTAAGCGTTGTTTTAAATCGTCGAGTAGCAAACTGGCTTGTTCAATGTTGAATTCGTCGAGTTGCACCGCAATCGCTTCTGTCAATGTTTCAAATTCACTACCACTTGCGAGTTCACATAATTGTATTAAATGTTTTTCGCTTTCCCCTAAATCATTCGCTAACGTTGCCTGTAATTCCTCTGTTTTTGTTAATAAAGCAGCGGGAGAAAACGGACATTCTTCAACATTAGATACGCTGACTTTTTCAAGCGGCAAACTGTCAATATCACGAAAAACCTCCTGCAACAGCATTTCTAAGCGTTTCAAATCGCTTTCCTCAAGCGGACGATTTTCCCGCAAATCGTTGGCAAGATTTGAAATATAACGAAACAATGAAATTGCACCAATGTTACCCGAAACACCTTTTAACGCATTCAAATAAACACCCGCCGATAACGTATCTTTTTCATTGAACACGATATTTTTTAAGTCTTGAATAGCATTCGCAAAATGTTCTCGAAAACGGCGTAATTGTTTGCGATAGGCTTCTATATTTCCGCCAATATGCTCAATCCCATCCGCAATATGCAAACTCGATAATGCAAGTAAATTAGAGGGGTAATCCATTTTTTGCTCAAAACCGACTAATCGTTCGTTGCAACGATGTAATTCTTCGTCACGTTTTTCAACGACTTCTAAAATGATGTTAAAAGCATGAGCCAAAGCTCCTATTTCATCATCGCGTTCAATTGGCACCCGCATTCGATAATTTTTATTCACTACAATCGCATGAATCATTGAATTTATCCGTTCAATGGGACGTGAAACAAGACGTTGCAAACGAAACACAATTAGCAGTGTCACGCTGGAAACGATAAAAATCATGAGTATTCGATACAGTAAAAAATTACGCCAACGCAGATTCATTTCTTCCAAACTAGCGCGTAAAAACAGGGTGCCAATCAAAGTGCCTTCGTGCAAAATAGGTTCGGACAGAAGTAAATGGTCATCGTTTAACTGCACGGTGCGGGGTAATTGTTCAAATGGTGGAAACTCAAATACACGTTCTTGTCCGCTGTCATAACGCGCAATGAGTGTACCTTGCGTGTCATAAATGCCAGAGGTCACAATCGATTTATCAATTTGAGCCAAATTTAAAATATCGCGCATTTCTTGTTTATTGTTATCGACAATAGCGTGTGCGCTATGATGCGCTAAAACACGCAGCAAAACGCCCGTATCGTTAATAACAGTTTCTTTAATTTGCATTCGCTGATAAACGATAAAAGCGACATTTTCAAGCAGCAATACCGCAAAACTGGTTAAAAAAATCAGTAAAATCAGGCGTGTTTTAATAGAACATTTTTTTGTTTGCATAGTCGGTTTTTACTTTAGTGATTCAAATCAGATTCTAAGCAATTTTCGAGCTGTATTTGCAAATGACTGAGTAACGCTTGTGCTTCATCAATGTTAAAAATATCAAGTTGTATCGCAATTTCACTCATGATCTTTTCAAATTCAGTGCCAACAACGCCCGAGCGTAAATCAGTGATTATTGATTCAACTGCGCCTAAATCGGTTTCTACGACTTGTTTTAACAAGATAATTTTTTCAAGTAATTGCGGCAAAGAAAGTGGCTCGTGTTTAACCTGAGGCAGCACGTTAATACTTAAACTATCAATATCTTCAATCAATTGTGAAAATAATTTATGTAATTGCTCAAAATCGTTTTCACTAGGCTTTTGTTCTTGCTTGAGTAAATTATCAATGCGGGCAATTTCTTTAAATAAAGCAAACGCGCCGATATTTCCAGCTATGCCTTTGAGTGCATGACAATAATTTTCAGCAGCAACATAACCTTGTTCGTTAAGCAAGTGCTGTAATTCTTTCACCACATCGGGGTAATGTTCACGGAAACGTTTGAGCTGTTTGCGATACGCTTCCACTTTACCACCAATGCGACGCACACCTTCTTGTGCTTGCAAACTTTCCAGCGCGAGTAATTCTACGGGTAATTCATTTTGTGTTACCAAGTTCATAGCCACTGTTGAATTATTCATTGACCGTTTTGAAGCTGGCAACCATTTTGCCAATGCAGCGAATAAACAATCAGGATCAATGGGTTTTATGACACGGGCATTCATGCCCGCATCTTCACAGTTTTGCGCGTCTGTTGATCTAGCGAGTGCTGTCATGGCGATAATTGGCAAGGTAGAAAATCTTGCTGTTTCAGGTGAATTCGCTAATGCACGAATGCGTCGCGTTGCTTCTAGTCCATCCAGCACAGGCATTTGAATGTCCATTAACACCAAATCGTAAGCGTTTTCTTGAACTTTATTGATTGCTTCTTGTCCATTAGCGGCTTCATCAACTTGAATTGCAAGGGAACGCAATAATTCACCAGCAAATTCGCGGTTAATATCATTATCTTCAACAAGCAAAATCCGTGCGCCTGAAAACTTGCGTTCAATTTGCGTATGCGCTTGAATTTTCGTTTCACCCAAAATTCGGGCGTGTCCTAACACAGTGAGAATTGTATCGAGCAGACTACATAGAGAAACAGGTTTAATCAAGAAACCATTTACGTCTGATTGTTTTGCAAGTTGTATCACGTCTTCACGTCCGTATGCTGTAACCATTACGATTTTAGGTTGCTTAACAATTAAAGGATTTGCATGAATGTGGCGCGTAGTTTCATCGCCGTTCATCATAGGCATTCGCCAATCCATTAGCACTAATTCAAAGGGATTTTCTTGTGTTGTTTCGAGCAATTGAATTGCATTGTCACCGCTTGCTACGCTAGTCACATCACATTGAAACGAGCGTAATAGTCCAGACAAAATTTCACGCGATACTTTGTTGTCATCGACGATTAAAACGCGCACACCTTTAAGTAAGGAACCTGTTTTTGCCATTAAATCACGACGATGTGCTTCTGCTTCTTGAGAAACTTGCAACCGCATCGTGCAACAAATCGTGGTGCCTTTGCCGATTTGTGAATCTTCGACCCAAATTCGCCCCCCCATCATATCAACTAAATGTTTGCTAATTGCCAAACCTAAACCTGTGCCGCCAAAACGGCGTGTCATGGATTGATCAGCTTGAATAAATTTTTCTTCAAACAAACGCGCTTGCAATTCAGGCTCAATTCCCATTCCTGTATCACGCACAGAAATTTGTAGCGTCACGGTATTTTCATTGCAACTCAATTGCCGAAAGGCGAGTTCCACTTCACCTTGTTCGGTAAATTTCAGCGCGTTTGAACACAAATTTAACAGAACTTGTTTTAAACGTAGCGGGTCGCCAATCAGAATGACTGGAATGTTCACATCGTAGCGAATTAAAAACTCCACACCTTTCTGCGCGGCTTGAAACGCAATGGTATCGGTGAGTTGTTCAAGCACACTGTCTAAACCAAACTCCACGCTTTCCATTTCCAGCTTGCCAGCTTCGATTTTAGAAAAATCTAAAATGTCATTAACAATACCCAAAAGTGAATGCGCCGCGCCTTGTGCTTTGGAAAGGTGATTATGCAAATTTGGTGGTAAATCATTTTTTAAAGCCAAATAAAGCATTCCTAAAATTGCATTCATCGGCGTGCGAATTTCGTGGCTCATGTTTGCTAAAAACTGACTTTTTGCAGCATTTGCCTCTTCTGCAGTTTCTTTTATAAGCGCGGCTTGTGCGGCTAATTCTTTGAGTTGCTGATTGCTTTCAGCTAAACGCAACGTGCGTTCTTTTACGCGAGCTTCAAGATCCTCATTGATTTGTTTGAGTTGCCATTCACTGGCTTCGAGGCGTTTATAACTTTGCATTAAAGCACGTTTTCTATCTTCAATCGTTTGCAACATTCCATTGAAAGCAAATGCCAGTGTGCCTAACTCATCTTCTGTTTCGGCTTCAGCACGAAGACTGTAATCTTTGTTAATCGTAATGGTTCTGACAACTTGTATGAGATTTTCAATGGGTTTAGAAACGACATGCCGTAGTCGCACTGCAATACCCCAAGTAATCAGCGTGGTCACAAAAATAATTAGCCCTGAATAAAGCAAAAAATCCTGCCAAAGCAATGTTAATTCTTTCAAACTAGCGTGAATAAAAATTCTCCCTACTTCGACACCATTATCAATCACCGATTCGCTAACGGACAAAGAACCATTTTCAACTAATCCTATAGTATCTGTAATTGCAAGAAATGGGGACGACGGTTCATTATCATTTTCATAACGCGCAAAAAGATTGCCTTGCGCGTCGTAAATATAAGCGGCAGTAATAGCGGGTTTAATTTTTAGAGTGTCAAGAGTTTCAAGTGCAACATGATTATCGTTAAAAACTAATGCAGCGGTGCTTCGATTAGCAATAACGCGAGCAAGTGAGACAATATCGTGTTTTAAATCTTGTCGAATTCGTACTCGTTCATAAACAATAAATCCAGCCCCTTCAAGTATTAACGCAAACAAACTGGTGCATAAAATAATCAGCACCAATTTTGTTTTAATCGGAAGTTTTTTGAATTTCAACGTCATCGCAATTCCCAGTCTATTAGGGTGGCACAATTCGCGCCACTTCCATTAACTTGGCACTAATTTTTAAGTTTGCTGCGTGCATTGCCGAAGGATTGAGTTCAAGTTTGGTTTTGCCTTCGTGACTATAAAAACCCACCATACCGCCACCTTGCGCGAAATGTTCACAATCACTGACAGTTAAAACGTTGCTATTTCGCAATTTAGCCACAATTTCATGCCAATTTGCCACCGAACGTCCAATAAATAGCACCTGGCACGAAGCAAGATTTTCTATGTCTTTAGCGTTAATTTTGAGTGGTAAATTTTTCACTTGCCGATTGATGAATTTTTGTAACATTACCCCCATTGAATCAGCTTCCAAAACGCAGATATGAAAAGCATCATTAGGTAGCCTTGCCCATTCAATGTAATTGATGAGGTGATAAACATAAGCCGATTTCACTTTCATTTCTAAAGCATCCGTAGCTTTTGCAAATAAAGGCAAACAAAGCATTATTAGCATTAGCAGAGTAGGCTTTAATGTCGTCATGAAAGTAGTCATTTTTTCGTTTCTGAATGTCAGATTAAATGGTGCAAAAGTGATAAATTTGCTGCATCGGTAACAGCCATAACAATTGAGCCTAAAACAAACATAAGTTGCCGTCGCAAAAATGGAGAGAAGCAAATTTTTGTAGTCACGCATTCTAATCGAATCGTCAAATTTACAACAACGCTAAAACGAAAAAACCGCCATGAAAGGCGGTTTTTTCTGTTTCAAAAAATGTGAAAATTACGCAACAAACACTGAAGCGTTACGAATTTTCTTCATCGCGTTTTGTTCTAGTTGGCGAATACGCTCGGCTGAAACATTATATTTTGCGGCTAAATCTTGCAAAGTCGCTTTTTTCTCAACCAGCCAGCGACTGGTCAAAATATCAATGCTGCGTTCATCAAGCGATTTCATTGCTTCAACAAGTAAATCATGTTCACGCCCTTCCCAGTCTGAGGCTTCCAATAATTCCGCTGGGTCAGCATGATAAGATTGCAAATAATTCACGGGCGCGGCGTAATTGTCGTCATCACTTTCATCATTTGACATATCAAACGAAGCATCATGACCACTCAAACGTTTTTCCATTTCATAAACATCTGAAATATCCACATTTAAATCAGCAGCAATCGATTGTGCATCGTCGTGGGTGAGCCAATTCAAATCTTTTTTCATTTTGCGAAGATTAAAAAATAATTTGCGTTGCGCTTTTGTCGTTGCAACTTTGACAATGCTCCAATTTTTAATCACATATTCGTGAATTTCGGCTTTAATCCAATGCACTGCAAATGACACCAAACGTACGCCCATAAAAGGGTCAAACCGTTTTACGGCTTTCATTAAACCGACATTGCCTTCTTGAATTAAATCTGGCATCGATAAACCGTAACCGCTGTAACCGCGTGCAATATGAACCACAAAACGCAAGTTAGTCATTACCAACTGGCGAGCGGCTTCTAAATCACCTTCTTCGTGATAACGCAAAGCAAGTTCATGTTCTTCTTCGCTGGTGAGTTGCGGCATTTGACGGACAACATTTAAGTAAGCGTCAAACGTTCCAATAGATAAATTTACAGGCAAAGCCAAAGCGTTTGTCATAATCAATACTCCATCGTTGTTTAGGTAGGTGCTGAAAATTCTAGCATTTTTTACTTTTAATCTGCATTTTTCGCTATTATAGCGAATAAATACTACTTTTTAATTTATCGACAAATTCATGAAAAAATTCATCTGTTTCTTTTCTTTATTTTACGCCTTAAATGCCTTTGCTGATGATTTACGCGCAACAGGCGATTTAGGTTTAGTTATTGAGCGCGAATCAAATTCTGCGCTGATTATCAACACTTCCAAACCTTCCCAACTTGCCCGCATTGAAGAACTGGGCGATTTATCTCACGCTTCAGTGGTTTTTTCGCGTGACGAACGATTCGCTTACGTTTTCGGTCGAGACGGGGGCTTGAATAAAATCGACTTATTACTAGATGAGGTCGAAAAACGAATAATTCAAGGGGGAAATTCAATTGGCGGTGCAATTTCTCAAGACGGCAAAATCATTGGGGTTTCAAATTATGAACCTGCCAGCGTGAAATTATTTTCAGCAGAAACACTCGAATTGCTTGCCGACATTCCTGCGCGTGATGCGACTGGAAAATTATCAAAAACCGTCGGATTAGTTGATGCGCCGAATCAAAAATTTGTGGTCAGTTTATTTGATGCAGGCGAAATTTGGGTCATTGATGCTAAAAATCCGAAATCACCGCAAATTCAAAAATTCACCAATATCGGCAAACAACCGTATGACGCACTGATTTCATCAGATGGACGTTATTACATTGCAGGTTTATTTGGTGAGAAAGGTTTGGCATTGCTTGATTTGTGGCATCCCGAACTTGGCGTAAAGCGTGTTTTAGAAAATTACGGCAAAGATGATGAACAGATGCCTGTTTATAAAATGCCGCATTTTGAAGGTTGGGCAATGACAAGTGATTATGTTTTTGTGCCAGCCGTTGGACGACATGAAGTGTTAGTCGTTGATAAAAAAACGTGGCAACTCGTGAAAACCATTCCCGTTTTCGGGCAACCTGTTTTTGTGATGGCAAGACCAGATGGAAAACAAATTTGGGTCAATTTTGCGATGCCTGATAATTCACAAATTCAAGTCATTGATGCGAGCAAACTCGAAATTGAAAAAACGTTTAGCGCGGGCAAAGCGGCGTTGCATTTTGAATTTACGCCTCGCGGCGAACAAGTTTGGATTGCTTTGCGTGATGAAAATTATGTTGCCGTTTATGACACCAGCACGCTCACTGAAATTACCCGTTTGCCAGCACAAAAACCGAATGGGATTTTCTTTTCAGCAAGAGCGCATCGAATTGGCATGTAATTTTATCAGGGCAGACCTTCATGCCTGCCCTTTGATTCAAATTTGTTCTTTTTGTACCGTGATTTGATTCATATTTCTTCGCGCTTTAATCAACGATATTCCAACGATAGCAATTAACACGAATAGCGACAATTCCAACGTGACAAATGTACCAATTTTAAAATACGCAAATTGTGGATGAACAAATCGAACCAGCCAACCTGCAAGTTCTTCGGCAATCGCTGAAAAATAAACCAGTCCACTTAACCAAATTTTTAAACGCACTGAAAATTCGCTCATTAGCATTAAATGCGTAAGCGTTACTGCCAGCATTCCCATTGAAAACAAATGAAAATGCAACACTTCAAGCATTCCGTCATAACTTTTTGCAGGGATAAATTGCTCTTCATTGCCGCAGTAATAAGTGATGACAGATTCAACATTTAAATCCATGCGATGAAAATACATCATGCCGTTACTGATCCATTGCAACAGCATATATGCCAAAAACATCAACACCAACGCATTGAGCAGGAGTTTTCGTTGCTGTTCGCCACTGACAAAATAACGCATTATTTTTTGACCATTACTTGATAAATTGCCATCACTTTTCGAACGCTGTTTAACGCTGAACGGGTACTTAATGTTGCACCTGAAACGCCATCAACGCCTTTTGTAAAATCCATATCTTCTAACGAACGTTTTGCAAGTGTTTCAAACCAGCGTTCAGGTGGCATATATTCAGGCGGTTCATGAAAAGCAAGAATTGTGACACTTTTTAATTCGCCTTCTGGCGTGAGTAAAATCATCACTGTTTCGGGTTTGGTTCGGACGGTTTCTGATTCAATTGCCGCATAACCCAAAACTTTGCCGTTTTCTTTACCAACGTAAAAGGTGAACAAACCTGATTCGAGTTTTGTTTTGGCAAGTTGTTGGATTTTTGCTGTTTGTGCTTCATCTGGAAATAACGATAAATTTTCAACTTGTGCCTTACCAAAAGCGAGTTCTAAGGCTTCGGTTTTGCTGTAGAAAATTTGAGCATGGCACAAAGATGAGAAACTCAGAAAAATTAAAAGAAGCAGTGTGTAAATTTTTTTCATTGTGAAAATTCCAAAAATTAAAAAAGGGATAACATTCATTGTGTGAATGTTATCCCCAAATGGAGTTAAAAACGCAAAAACTACATTTGAGACTGCAAATAATTCTGCAATCCAATTCGTTCAATCAAACCCAGTTGTTGCTCTAACCAATGTGTATGGTCATCTTCAGTATCTTTTAACATCACTTGCAAAATTTCGCGCGTCACATAGTCTTGCATTGCTTCGCAAAAACTCATCACTTCACGCAATGCCGTAATGACTTGTAATTCGACAGCCAAATCGTTTTGCAACATTTCTGGAACAGATTGCCCAACGTGTAACGATTCGCGTTGTGACAAATCAGGTGTGCCACCTAAAAATAAAATTCGCTGAATCAATGCGGTGGCGTGTGCGGTTTCGTCTTGAACTTCGTGTGCAATGCGTTCAAATAATTTTGAAAATCCCCAGTTTTCATACATTCTCGAATGAATGAAATACTGATCAATTGCAGTTAATTCACCTGCAAGTAAAGTATTCAAACGTGCAATAACTTGTTTGTTGCCTTCCATTTTGTTCCCCTGATTTTACATTTGTGATTGCAAGTACAATTCAATACTCGTTTTTTCAATCAGTTCCAACTGCGTTTCGAGCCAATCAATGTGTTCTTCTTCGCTTTCTAAAATGTGTTCAAACAATTCACGCGACACAAAATCTTTCACGCTCTCACAATAGACAATGGCTTCACGCAAAAGCGGCACGGCGATATTTTCCAATTTCAAATCACATTCGAGCATTTCTTGTGGATGCTCGCCGATTAAAATTTTGCCGATGTTTTGCAAATTTGGCAGACCTTCTAAAAATAAAATCCGCTCAATCAATTGGTCAGCGTGTTTCATTTCATCAATCGATTCGTGATATTCCTTTTCGTTGAGTTTTGAAAAGCCCCAATTTTTATACATTCGCGCGTGCAAAAAATACTGATTGATTGCCGTCAATTCGTTTTCTAACGCTCTATTGAGAAACTCAATAACTTTACTGTCGCCTTTCATGTTTTCACCTTTTTAAGCTGATGCGGCAAGTTGATAATTATCATTTTGTCCGCTGTATTGATTTAATAAGTTTTTCACTTCTTTGTTACATTTACCGCAATCTTTCCCAACACCTAAACAATGCGTGAGTTCTCGACGAGTACAAACACCGCTTTCAATTGTGCTGACGATTTGTTTATCGGTTACGGCTTTGCAAACACATACATACATGATTATTCTCCCGTTATCAATTTTTAAATTCAGGCATTTTCAACGAAATCCAAGGCGATTTTTCACCATAACCATCTGTTAAGGTGTTTAAAAAGGCAACCAAATCATCAATATCACGCTGATTTAATCTTAAATTTCCCATTTCACCAAAATTCACGTTTTGTGTGGCTTCAGGTTCAGCCCAACATTTTTGTGCTAGTGATTTGGTTTCATTTGCAAACGAATCAGCGCAACGACGTTTGACTTTTCGTGTGTTGTAAAACTCAACAACATTGCGTAATTCTTTGAAATAACCGTTGTGTATGTACGGCGAGGTAATCGCTACATTTCGCAATGTGGGTACTTTGAATTTGCCTTCTTCCAGTTCTGGCGGTGTGATGTAAGAAGGCAATAAGTTTGCATTTGCACCCAGTCCTAAATCGACAAAATTTTCACCATCAGGATTAAAGTTGCTTGGAATTGTATAAAAAGGATTTTCAATGTTTTTTGGTATGCCAATGTTGTCGTAACTAAAATCTGTAAATAACGGCGGTGTGCCATTGAGTGGCGGACGATTAGGATGACACGCCGCGCAATTGCCTTTTCCTTCAAACACCGCTAAACCGCGTCGTTCTTGCGCTGTGAAAGTCGCTTTGCCAAACAAATAAAAATCATATTTTGACGAGAAACGATTAAACACAGGACTGCGTTCAAATTCCGCAATGGCACTGGCAATGTTGTTGTAAGCCTGTTCGCTATTATCAAAAGCGTCATCACCAAAAACAGCTTTGAATTGGTTTGCATAACTGGAGATTTTTACTTTTTTAACAACGACTTCAGCGTTCGGATTTGCCATTTCAACAGAATTTAAAAAAGGGCCTTTTGCTTGGTCTTCGAGTGTTGCCGCTCGACCATCAAAAAATTGTCCGCCCATATAAAGCCCTTCTTCTCTGTTGAAATGAAATGCAGGTGAATAAGCCATATACATAGCCGTTGGCGCATTACGATTACCGTGTAATGTAGTATCAGCTCCTTTTGAAGTTGGTTGCGATTTATCTGCATCGGTAAAAGCAAATTCGGGACTGTGACAACTTGCACAGGCTTGACCTGCGGGTTCAGATAAATTGGTATCGAAAAATAATTTTTGTCCTAATTGCGCTTTAGCATTTAGATTCTCACTTCCCGCCAAGACAGGAATTACAACATCTGCACCTTGAGCTGTTGTTAGTGACATTCCACTAAAAAAACTCACTGCTAACAAAAAACGAGATGACATTTTCATTTTTTTAATCTTACTTAGTTTGGAATTTATATAGCACCGATGCTACAGTATCTGTGCGAAAGATAAGTTGGTGTTTTAAGTCGTAGCATCGATGTGTTCAATAAAAATAGACGTTAGCTTTTTGGCAAATTGTCTAAAAAGGTAGTTAGTTCAGACATTCCCCAAAACTGTCCGACAAATGCTTGTTGAGTGACTGCTACCGCTTCTAATGCCAACTTTTTAGCCGCTTTCATCGAGTCTGCATTTTGTGGATTTGCTTTTACTGCATTATCGTAACCCACTAATGCGGTTCTCAACGTACCCACAATGTTGATGCTTCTACCCAATGCTTCTAAGGGAACTTGCAATTTAGCAAACTCAGAGCTTGAACCCGTTTCTCCAACCGTTAGTGAATCTTTTTCTAATGCGAGTTTAATCACATTAAGTTGCGTTAAATTCTTTTTGTCAGCGTCGTTAATGGTGAGTTTTGTCACATTACTAGCTCTTGCCGCCGCGTTCACCAAATTCACACCAAAAGCATAAGCGTTAATTACATTAACATTTGCCTGTGCAAGTTGTTCAGGTGTTGAGTTTTTGTCAGAAAAAACTTTGTTGGCTGTTTCTAACGCAGTTTGAATATCGTCTAAAGCAGTTTCTGAACGTGCTTCAATCAATAATTCAACACTAGGGAATGCACTTTTAAACGCATTAAAACTGGTTTTTGCTTTGGCAACATCAAGTGTTTCAGAATTTAATGCGGTTCTAGCGACATACAATGTTTTAGCGCGTAATTCTCTTAACGTTACTAAATCTTCAAATAACGGACTCAGTGCAGGCCCTGTTTTTGCCATTTGAATTGCGCCATCTAAATCATACTTCAGATGCTTGATTTGTTTTGTTAGTAACTCAAAATCAGGTGCGTCTTTTTCTAATTCATCTTCAATGGCAAATTGGGTATCAATTTCCATGTCACGATAGAATGGTAATGAACGATGATTGATATAGACTTCCAAACCTTGCCATTTCGCTTCGTATTTTTCAGCGGCTTGTTTCGCGGCTTCTATATTTTTTTTTGCAATCGCACTTTTCCATGTCGCAATAAAAGGAGCTAACGTTTTAAGCGTAGCAACTTCTTTGCTGTCTGCGGCATGAGAAATAGGTGTATATAAAAAACTGCTTGCGGTTAATACAAGACAGATTTTTGAAACCTTGTTTAAGTGAGTTGAATTCATTTTTAACTCCTAAAATTCGCATAGTGGTTGATAGTGGGAATGCGGCACACTATGCCAATGCAACATTCCCCGAATTTTGGATTAGTAAATAAAACCAAAACCTAAATTGAATTCATCCCCTGTTGGAATGCCAAGCGGTGTTAATTTCATGTCTTGAATGTTGCGATAGTCCGCTTTAACGACGACGTTTGGAATCGGTTTATAGCTCAAACCCGCTTGATAAATCCAACGGTCAAGTCCTGTGCTGGAATCAAATCCTTGTGCCACAGCCGCCAATGTGTTGTAGCGTTCAACACGGAAAAATGGCGCAAGATATTGGCTAGAATCATTCCAAACCAACGGCATTACGTCATAGGCGGCTTCAACATAACCACCAAAACTTTCTTTTCCAAGTGGTGCATCTGCGCCAAGTGTTGGATTTAAAAATGCGGTGTCATCAATGTGACTCCACGCGCCTAATGCTCGCAGTTCTAAACCACGATATTTATATTGAACGTGTCCTTCATAAAGTTGCGTAAAGACGTTAAACGTTTTTCCATCGAAAACCGCATCTTTTTGTCCGCTGTTACCAAGAAAAGTTGCCGCCCCAACAGTTAAACCTGTGATTTGCAACGGTGAATAATCAACACGACCTGTGAACGCAAAATCTTCGGCTTTTGCATTACTACCGCCTTGACGACCTTCCGCAATGCCGCTGTTCATAAAGCCTTGCGAATTCAGACCTGTGACGGCATACATACGATATTGCACTCCTGGTAGAATTTCACCGAATAAGCCTGCGCCCATTTCGCGCCATGTTGATGGAATAATGTAGCGTTCGGTATCGGGACGACGATTACCGTGATAGGTTGTAGGCTCGTGCATTTCGTTGATAAAACCAAGCGGCATGAGCATTAAACCTGCACGGACGTTGTATTTTTGATTGAGCATGAAATCGAGTTGTGAAAATTCAACGGACACTTCGCCTTTTTCTTCGCCGCCTTCACCTGTTGAAGCGTGTTCAAATTCGATTTCGTTGTTGAGAATAATCCAGTCGTTGAATTTATAGCCTAAATAAATAACCGCGCGTTCTAAATCGGCACTGTCTTTGTTGGTTTGCGGGTCATTTCTATCTTTGACGTAGTTTGTGTACATCGCTTCACCGTAGCCGCCAATTGATAACCCTTTTCCAACTTGATAAATTTTCGATGCCGCAGGACCTAAACCGTACATACTTTTATATTTTGGATCTTCGGGAATCGCAAGATTAGTGCGAAGTTTTTCGACTTCTTGACTGAGAATGTCGGTTTTGTGTTCAAGCGTTTTAACTTCGGAACTGGGTGATTTGGTTGGAATTTCTTCAGGAAGCGATTTGGTTTGTTGCAAGGCTTCGATTTGTTTTTGTTGGGCTTCGATGATTTTCCACATGTCATCCATCGATTTCGGTTTTTCTAACGCAAAAACGGGGGACGAAAGAATTAAGCCGCTGATAACGCTTAATTTAAAAGTATCTTTTGATGCAAACATGATGATTTCTCCATAAAATTTTTATGGGGGCGATAATAACGATTTATTTTTTTAAATGCAAAACATTCTCATTTGCTGGATATTTGATTTCGTCTTGGGTCAAAAGCAGTTTGCACGGTTTCTGCAAATAAATTTGCTGCTAAAACTAAAATAAACATAAAAATAAATGCCGCCGTGAGTGACCACCAAACAATCGGCTCGCGTGCCATCTCAAGACGTGCGCCGTTAATCATATTTCCCCAACTGTAAGTTGCGGGGTCAACACCAATATTGATATACGAGAGTGCTGCCTCCGCTAAAACCAGCGAACTAAAATCCAGCACCACCGAAATCAACACAATGTGCATCACGTTCGGCAAAATATGGCGCAGCAAAATCGTATGTTGTTTTACGCCTAAAGAATAAGCCGCTTGCACATATTCCATTTCGCGCAATTTCAACGTTTCAGCGCGAAGCAAACGACACAACCCCGTCCAGCTTGTCATGCCTAAAATTAAACACAAAAATAGCAGCCGCACATCAGCGCGTACCGTCAAACTGGTGAAATCGTTTTCATGATTTGCCATATAAACTTGCACCATTAAAACCGATGCACCGATGAGTAAAACACTCGGAATCGAATTTAACGTGGTGTACAGAAATTGAATCACGTCATCAAGCCAGCCGCGAAAAAATCCCGCTAAAATTCCCAAAATTAGCGACAACGGCAACAAAATAAACGTCGTAAGCGTCCCTAAAACAAGCCCCGTTCGAATACTTTTAATCGTTTGATAAAACACATCTTCGCCAACTTTATCGGTGCCAAAAACGTGATAAAACTGTGACAAATAAATTAGCGTTGAACTCAGCGTTAATAAGCTAAAAATCGTAATTGGCACTAATTTAAACGCAGGTTTTATTTTCAGCGTAAGACAGAGCAGGGCAAATAAAATACCGCCACCGAAAAATCCTACTGAGCTTTTTTGAAAAATATCAGCCGTTTTTCGTGATTCATCGTTTAAATGTTTGCCACCAAATGTCAAACGCGGGTAATCCCAACGCACACTACCATCGATTTGCGGCATCATTTCTTTGTTGTAAAGCGTTAATGCGAAAGGCTCGGAATATGTTTTTTCAGCATTTTCGAGCAGCGACGAACTCACATAATCTAAAACGCTAATAATTTCGCTATCTTTGCTTTGAGATTTGAAATGCAACGAATCAAGAATGCCAATTGAAGTAAAAAAAATTAGTACAATCAATGACGAAACGCCGATAGAACTATTTTTAAATGTTGTCAACGGACGTTGAAACTGCTCTTTGCCGTGAAAATAAAAGCTCATTCCGATCAGCAAAAAAAGCAATAAAAAAATGAGTGCGTCAGTCCAAAGAATTACCATTTTTACGAGGAAAAGATTTTGAATAAACAAAAACCTCGATACTTACCGCATCGAGGCGTGTCGTTTTGAAACTTACTTTTTGATTAACGTTTTTCCGTCAATAATCAGTTCAGAAATCCCCCCCAAAGAGGCTTTAAGTGTGCAGCTGGCGTTTTTAAAACCGCCATTTACGGTGTTTTCGCCTTCCCAGAACAACGTAATATAAGAATCTTTATCTGATTCCGTTTTGCTTGGAAAAAGCACTTGCTCGCCTGTTGCTTCTTCAACGGCTTTGGGACATTTTTGATTTGCCATTCCTTGAATTGCTGCATAATTGCGAATCATCGAAGCTGCTTCCATTTCTTCTTTAGATTGTTGTTTATTTGCGCCAACCATGACAAATCCCATCACAAATACACCGACTACCGCGATGACGATTTTCATGGTGTTGCTCATGGGTTCTTTTACTTCTTCAGTCATTTTTGTTTCCTCATCGTTATTTTTTAAAATTCAATGCCTTGTTCGGCTTTGATGCCTTGCGAATAAGCGTGCTTGATTTTCACCATTTCTGTCACAGTATCTGCGACTTCAATCACTTCGGGTGCGGCTTTGCGACCTGTTAAAATCAAATGCAGCCACGACGGTTTGTTTTGGGTAATAAAATCGGCGATTTCTTGCCCGCTAATCCAGCCGTAACCGCAACAGTAGTTGATTTCGTCGAGTAATACCACATCAAACTTTTCAGAAAGAATTTGTTGCTTTGCGAATTCCCAGATTTCGCGACTCGTTTTAATATCTTGCTGCGGATTTTTGGTGTCCCAAGTAAAACCATCGCCAAGCGCGTGCCATTCGATATTATCAAATTTTGCGGCGGCTTTTTCTTCACCCGTTTTCCATTTACCTTTGATGAATTGAATCACGCAAACATTCATATCCCAACCCGCCGCGCGAAAAATGACACCCAATGCGCTTGAAGATTTTCCTTTTCCATCGCCAGTGTGAACCAACGTTAAACCGTGCCTACGAGCGCGTGATTTCATAAAATTTTCCTTTGCAGATTTCAAGTAATAAGTGCAATACCTTTGCCTTGTCGAACAATTTCACAATTTCCACCCGTACAATCAATAATCGTTGTTGGTTGATAAACAATTTCGCCACCATCAATAATTAAATCTACTAAATCCTCCAAACGTTCACGAATTTCATACGGCACGCTCAAAGCCTCATTTTCAGGTGGCAAAATTAACGTCGTTGTCATTAACGGTTCGCCCAGTTCATCGAGTAATTTTCGCGCAATCGGATTTTTTGGAATGCAAATACCGATAGTTTTTTTCTTTGGATGTTGCAAGCGACGAGGTACTTCTTTAGTCGCTTCCAAAATGAAAGTAAATGCGTCTGGTGTGAGCGATTTAATCAATCGAAATGCCTCATTGCCAATTTTGGCAAAACTGGAAACTTGCGTTAAGTCTTTACAAACTAAAGTGAAATTGTGTTTGTCGTCGAGTTGGCGAATACGGCGGATTTTTTCTAGCGCATTTTTGTCGTCTAACTGACACGCGAGTGCATAAGCGGAATCCGTTGGATAAACAATCACGCCACCGTTACGAATAATTTCAATTGCCTTATGAATCAAACGTAACTGCGGATTTTCTGAATGAATTTCAATATAAAGTGCCATAATTTTAGCCTTGGGTAATCCAGCCGTTTTTGAGCGCGACCTCTAAAAATGCGGCGACATCGTTTTTTAACCCTGTTGTTCGAAAAAGCGTTTCTAGGTCAGTTACAAATTGTTCAAATTTTCGTGTACCGTCACAGAGTTTTAAAATTTCGGCTGAACTTTGATTTAATTCAACCATGCCTTCAGGATATAAAATAACGTATTTTTCTTGTGCTTCTTCCCATTGCAAACGGTGCAGAGGCGAAAATGAAATTGGTAAATCAAGATTTAAAGTCATAAAAATGTGTAGGTTAGAAAAATTAACTGCCCGCATTTTGTAAATTTGAAAGCAGGGTTTTGTAGTATTCAAGCATTTCACCCAAAAAGAGAATTGCTGCATCAATTTCGTTTTTAATATCTTGCACAAAATTGTGGTGCATAAAAGTTTCCATCGAGTAAAAAGATAAGCCCATATAAATCGTATTCACGCCCATTGCAATCATAATTAAAGCCGCTGCTTTGAGCATTAAACCGCGAAAATGGGCGTTCATTTTGCCAAATGCCACGCTGATAAAAAGCATCGTCGGCAATGTTCCCGCGCCAAACGTGAGCATGAGCAAACCACCGTCTAAAATTGACGGTGCAGAAGTCGCTTTCACTGCCATTGCAAAAGTTAAAGGGCAGGGCATTAAACCATTCATCAAACCTGCTAGCGATGCACCGATAATGCCGCCTTTCGTTCTCGAAGCCGCGTAACCTTTGCGAATAAAATTCATCGGCAATAATTTGATTGAACCTTGAAACGGAATCCAACCTAAAATCCCAAATGCTAAAATAATCACTACCGCACCGATGAACATTTGCAAAATACTTTGCACTTTGCCAAAAATGCCGCTCGAAATTAGCACCATGCCCATTGCCGCAGCAGCAAAACCGACCATTGTATAAACGCTAATTCGTGCAAATTGGTAAAACAAATAGGGCAAATAACTGCGAGTTGCTGTCGAATTCATAAAATAACCTGACACCAACGCACCGCACATTCCCAAGCAGTGACCACTTCCCAGTAATCCAGCCATAAACGCTAGCCCATAATCAAAGCCGCCTGAAGCTGCCATGACGTGCATACTGTGATCCATTGTTGAATGATCCATAAACTCTCCTGTAGATAATTACTTTGTGGGTAATTATAGCAATCAACGTGAAAGTTTATCGTTATGAAAAATTTGCGATTTGATACACTTAACAAAAAGGGCAGGTTGCCTGTTTTTTGTGTGAATTTGAGTGTGTTTATGAAACGAGTAACGAAAATTGTATTGACAGTGCTGATTCCAACCAGTTTAGTCGGCGCATATTTAGGCGCAGGTTTTTATCTAGTTCCTAACTGGCTCAAACAACATTTGCCTGAATTGATTAAAAACGAAACAGGTTTGCAAACGAGTTTAAGTACGGCAGCGTTCAATCCGTTATCTTTTGATTTAGCGTTACATGATTTTGAAGTTGACAAATTGTTGCAATTTGAAAAACTCGATATGCAACTGAATTTTTATGAATCTTTGGCAACAAAAACGTTAGTTATTGACCATATTCTTTTTGAAAAACCTGTATTTAATCTTAAAAAAAATTCAGATGGCTCATTTAATACTGATGTTTTCGCTACAAAAAAAGACGCTTCTGAACCTGAAAACACAGCTATTTTTCCTGTCACAGTTAAAAATTTTATGCTTTCACAAGGACACTTTTTATTCCAAGACGACAAAATTAGTACGCAAATCACGCCATTAAATTTAACAATTACCAATTTCAGCGTAGTGGACACAACCCCTGCAAAATTCAATTTAACCGCGTTATGGCAAAACGGCGGCGAAGTGGCTTTAAACGGTGAATTTTTATTTTCAACGCTCACCACAAAAGGCAATCTCACGTTTAAAAATTTTTCATTGCCAGATTTGCTTGTGTTCTTGCCTGAAAACAAAATTGAACTGAAGGGAAATGGCGAATTAGTTTTAGATTATCACTTTGAATTTAAAGATAATTCATCAATTATAAAAGTGGAAAATGGTGCGTTGTCACTAACGGATTTAACGTATCAACAACTTAAATTGCAAAAATTCACGTTAGATAATTTTACTTTTGACAGCCTGACAAACCAGCTAGAACTGAAAAATTTAGTGGCAAACACATTTGAATTTAAAACAAATTCAATTCAGTTAAATCTACCGAAATTATCCCTTAATGAACTGAGTTTTAATTTACAAAACCAACTGTTGCAATTTAAAACGCTTGTTTTAGATACGCTTCGTTTAAGTCAAGGCGCGGCGCAATTCGATTTGCTGAATTTAACGGTAAGTAACGCGAATTTTTCTGTGCCAAATCAACTCATGCAAACGTCACAAATTTCACTGATTGATGCCCAACTTTTTGATACCTCGCATAACACGTTATTATTTAGGTTGCCGCAGTTAGATTTAAAAAAATTAGCGTTAGATTTCAACAAAAAAACTTTTTTTGTTGATGCTATTCAAGCGAAAAACGCGGATTTCAAAGCGTGGCTAAATCCAAACGGTGAATTAAATTATCAAACGTTATTGCCCGAAGATGAAGCGCAAGTTGCCAGCGAAAAAGCCGCAGGCAATGAAACCAGCGAAGCATTTTGGGGGATTAAAGTTGCCAGTGTTGAACTCGATGATTTTAGCGCGTCGTTTGAAGATAAAACGCTCGCCACGCCCAGCACGATAAACATCAATCCATTGTCTTTAAAACTAACAGAATTGAGTAACGAAGCAGGCGCAAAATTACCGTTTGAACTTCGCACAGGTATCAATGACAGTGGCGCGTTGCATTTAAAAGGTCACGCAGGATTGAATCCGCTCTCGGCACAAACGCAAATCGATGTTAAAGCGTTAGGCTTAGAAAAATTCCAATCTTACGTCGATAAATTCGCCCATTTTGATTTAATTAAAGGCGTATTTAATTTAGATGGCAAACTCGATATTGCTAAAGGTCAGCAAGGCGAATTAGACATTAAATTCAAAGGCAACACAGGCATTGCAAGGCTTATTACTCGCGACCAAAAACAAAATAAAGATTTAGTGAAATGGGATAATTTAACGTTTAAAAATGTTGAAGCCGATGTTTTGGCACAACGTTACAGCGCATCTGCGTTACTCATTGAAAAACCTTATGCACGAGTGGTGATTGATAAAAATAAAACGCTTAATTTTACTGATATTTTGATTGATTCTAAACCTGAAATGGTTACTAAAAATTCGAAAAAAACTCAACAAAATGCTTCTCCCGATGTTTCGTTTACGCTCGATAAACTGAAAATTTCAAACGGTTCTTCGTCGTTTTCGGATTTATCGTTGATTTTGCCTTTTTCAGCGGAAATTCGCGGTTTAGAAGGTGGCGCGGCAGGCATTTCGTCAAAACATGAATCAACGATAAATCTTAATTTAAAAGGTAACGCTTATGATATTGCGCCTGTCGATATAAAAGGAAAAATTCAGCCATTTATTGGAGATTACACCGCAGCGTTGCATTTCAGAGGGATGCCGTTGCCGTTGATGTCTTCGTACATGGCAGAATTTGCGGGCTATAAATTTGAAAAAGGCAAAATGTCGTTGGGCATGAATTATGAAGTAATCAACGGTGAGTTAAATGCAACCAATAATTTAAAAATGGAACAAATTGAACTCGGTGAAAAAATCGATAATCCACACGCGATTGATGCGCCGATTGATTTAGCCATTACTTTACTCAAAGATATGGACGGTACCATCAATTTAGATTTGCCCATTACAGGTTCACTCAATGACCCACAATTTAGTTTTTCGGGTATTGTCACCGACGCGCTGCTGAATGTGATTAGCAAAACGATTACGTCGCCATTTCAAGCCATTGCGAGTTTAATCGGAACAGAAGACGATTTAAGCGCAGTGCAGTTTTCACCAGGTAGTGCGGAATTAAACGAATGGCAAAAACCCAAAGTAGACGGTTTAGCAAAAGTATTGCAAGAACGTTCGACATTAAAAATTGAAATCAAAGGCACGGCGTTTGAAAGTCAAGATTGGGCATTTTTGCGTGAAGAAGTCTTAACTGACAGATTGAAAGCCTTACGCGCTGAAGAATTGAATCGTAAAAATAAACAAAAAATTCTGCCTGAATATGTCGAGTTAGAAGATGACGACGCGCAACGCCTGCTTGCACAAGAATTTCGGGCGCGTTTTCCACATTTGGTAAAAAAATCGTTTTTAGGACGTTTAGAACTGACTAATCCTGAAATGGGTGAATTTTACAATGTTGCAAAAAAACAGTTACTTGATGAAATGCCTGTTGAATACAAACGTTTAAATAAACTTGCCGCTGCGCGGGCGAAAGTGCTGGCTCAATATCTAGTAGGGCAGGGTGTGCCTGATGAACGGATATTTATTTTAAGTCCAGCGGTCGATCCGCCACGCACTGATAACGACATTGATGCGTTGTTGTTTTTGAAAACAGAATAGGTTGTTAATTTAAAACGTCAAGCAACGCGCGGCTTAGTTCTTCAAGTTTGACAGTTTGCTGTCCAAACTGTTCATCTCGCAAGGATTTCAAACTAATTTCACCGCGTAGAACTTCATCTTCACCCAAAATCAACGCGAATTTCGCACCACTTTTGTCGGATTTCTTAAATTGACTTTTGATGCTGCCACCCGCGCAATCGAGTTGTAATTTTAACGCTGGGATTTCAGAACGTAATTGTTCGGCTAAACGTAAACCAATTTTTTCAGCTTGCTCACCAACGCGAATTAAATAGACATCAACCGTGTTTTCAATTTTTAACTCCAGCGTTTCGAGCAATAACAACAATCGCTCCATGCCCATCGCAAAACCGATTGCCGAATTGGCTTTGCCGCCGAGTTGTTCAATCAAACCGTCGTAACGTCCACCCGCGCAAATTGTACCTTGCGAGCCGAGTTCGTCAGTGACCCATTCAAAAACGGTTTTGCTGTAATAATCTAAACCACGCACTAAACGAGTGTTGATTTCAAAATTTACGCCTAAATCAGTGAGCGTGTCTAAAATCGCTTGAAAATGCTGTTTTGAATCTTCGCCTAAATACGCCATCAGCTCAGGTGCATTTTTCACCACTTCTGCCATTGCGGGATTTTTGGTGTCTAAAATTCGCAATGGATTGGTTTTTAAACGGCGCAAACTGTCTTCGTCTAACACGTCTAAATGTTGCTCAAAATAAGAAACTAACGCCTCACGATAAACTAAACGCTCTGCAATCGTGCCAAGTGAATTAAGTTGCAAACGCACTTTTTCTCGAATGCCTAAGCGTTTCCAAAGTCTGTCAGTTAACAGCAATAATTCGGCATCAATATCAGCACTTGCCATGCCGTAAGTTTCCACGCCGAGTTGATAAAATTGGCGATAACGTCCTTTTTGCGGACGTTCGTGGCGATACATCGCGCCGTAATACCAAAGCCGATGCACTTGATTATGTAATAAACCGTGTTCTAAACAGGCTCGCAAACAACCTGCTGTGCCTTCGGGACGTAAAGTCAACGAATCGCCATTACGGTCTTCAAAGGTGTACATTTCTTTTTCAACAATGTCGGTCACTTCACCAATGGAGCGTTTAAAAAGTTCAGTTTTTTCCACCGCAGGTAAGCGAATTTCGCTATAACCGTAAGAGCTTAAAACTTCACGGATAATTTTTTCTGCATATTGCCACAAAGGCGTTTGTTCTGGCAGGATGTCGTGCATCCCGCGAATTGCTTGGATATTTGCCATAATTATTATTTAAAATTTACAAAATAGAAGGTGTTGAGATTTTCATGAAAAAAACTTCTAAAAAATCAGAGGCGTTACTCATGTGGACTAATTTTTTCTTTGTTCGGCGACATCATAAACGGCATTATTTTCTCGTTTGCCAACCGCAATAACAAATACCACAATTTCACCATCATCGACTTCATAAACCAACCGATAACCTGCCGAGCGTAGTTTGATTTTATAGGTGTTTTTAAAACCGTGAAGTCGATTGGCTGGAATGTGTGGAATGTGTGGATTTTCTAGACATTTTCCCAATTTCTTTTTAAATAGCGTTTTAATGCTGTCATCGAGTTTATCCCATTCTTTTTGTGCGCTCGGCAAAAATTTCAATCTATAAATCATCAAGAGAAACTTCAACTGCAAACGATTTTTCAGCTTGTCGTGCTTTCACAATTTCACCTAACTCATAATCTTCCAAGCGATTCAAAAGCTGTTCATAGTGAATAGGCGAAACCAAATAAGCTATTGGCACATTTCGTTCAAAAATTGCCACAGCTTCATCTTGTGATTTTTCAAGCAAAGATTTTGGATTTTTTCTCAATTCAGAAATGCTGGCACTAAATGGGGCTAATATGTGTTGCATAAATTCTCTCTTAATTCACAAAAACATTTGTACTTAGCATAAAAAACCTCCAAAAAATCAAACCAACGGCGGTATTTCAATCATTTCAAATAATTCTTTGATAATCTTCGGATGCAAAATTTCACCCGAATGATACGGAATTACCATGCGTTGATTTAGTTTTTTGTAAATTCGATGACTACCTTTTTAACGGTCAAGCACAAAACCATATTGCAACAATAAGACTTCGGCTTCTTTTGCCGTCAGTCTAGGATAAATTGGCATGACAACTCACTTCAATTGGGGCGATTGCAAAAAATCTATTTTCAAAAACACGCAATTCATCCTTGCCTAAACTTTCCAAATATAACTCGGCAGCTTCTTTGATATTTGAAAGCGCGTCTTCGTAGGTTTTGCCTTGAGTGACGCAACCTTTCAATTCTGGAATATGAGCAAAATAACCCGCTTCGTCTTTTTCAATGATTGCGTTAAATAACATTCGTTTTCTCCAAAAAATCAGAATTTATAGTCAATGTTTGCTTTCAATTTTAAGCAATCGCAATGTGGTCACAATAAATCAAATCCGCACCCACAAAACCAAATCAATATGCCATTTCAACACTAACAAACGTACTTTTTGAAACTGGGGGGGGAATGTTAAAACCTTCAGCTTTCAAGTCTTCTAAATGAAATTGAATCGCCTCTTGAATTAACTCGATGACTTCATTTTCAGTTTCACCAACGGCTACGCAACCTGCTAAATCTGGGACAAACGCACCATAACTGGTTTCGCCTTTTTCGATTACGACCATATATTGCATTTTCTACTCCTTCAAACCTGCTTGTTTTAAAACACTGTTTAACGTTCCTGCAGGCACATCAATACTCGGTTTGCCTGCAACGGTTACAGTTCCTGATTTGTACAAATGATGGAATTGTCGATGACTGCCACGCTGTCGAACTAAAAACCAACCATTTTGCTCAATCAGTTTCAACAGCTCTGAAACTTTCATCAAAACCTCCAAAAAATCAGAATCCCAAAAATACCGCTAACGCCCGACTGATAGCCGACATGGTTTTATCATCCAAATGCCCAAACACGTTGCCAATCTTTTCACGCGCCACAGATTGTGGTTTATCAATCATCACTTGCGATGGTTTTCGTAATCCATTCGTTTCACTGGGTTCAATTTGAATACGAAACAGCGGGGCATCTCGCAATTCACTTGTTACGGGTAAAATTGTTACAGACGGATGTTCATTAAACAAATCAGACTGAATAATTAGAGCAGGTCGTGGCTTACCTAAATCACCTTGCAATGCTACCGTTACCAAATCGCCGCGTTTCATTCCCAACCATCACAATCAGCAACATTTTCGAGCCATTGAATTGTTTCTTTTTCAAGATAATCATTTTTTAACATCAATGACTGGCGACGACATTCTTCAGCAAAACCCCTGCGCTGTTTGTCGATTAACAAAATACGAACAGGGCGTAATCCCGTTTTTTGCAATGTCACACGATGTTTTTGTATTCGTGTTGCAAGATTTGTATTCAACATAAAAAACCTCCAAAAAATCAGAATTTCAACATCCGCAAAGCCAAAAAAATTAACAAAACGAAAATGTGAAACATCTTGTGCTTTGTCGAGTAAAACGCATCTTAAAGCTCATTTACAAGGCAGGGTTTCATTTTCTTCTTTCGTTTCGCCGAACCAAATTACGGCGTAATTTTGTGAAATACCAATCCCCATTGCTTTCCATGGATGGTCATCCCATATACTTTGATTGATAATCACATTGTTGTGACCTGGGCTATTTTTCCACATTTCTAAGGCTTCCTCAGCTGAAATTTGATTCAATGAAGGCGAAGAAGACCACACATTAGCAGCAATTTCAAAACCGTTATCATTGTAATTTGTTAATTCTCGTGGTTTGTCCCACATACAACTTGCTTTTGCATGGTCATCGGTGTAACAGCACGATGTCCAACCACCTTTATCTGACCAACTGTGCATATTGCAATTTTCTTGTCGTAAATTTTCTTGTAAATCCTTTGCGTGAGTTTGTGCCACTATTGACAAAGACTGAGATAATGGAATAGCTGGCAATCCCTTAGATTCTCGATATTGCATGACAATATTAGCCAATGTTTTTTCATTAGGAGTTAAACAAGTAGATACTTGTGGTGCGATAACTTCAACAAGTGCAGGATTTGAAACGGTGACAATTTTAGAAATGAATTGGCTATTTAAAACGGGCGTGCCTTTATCGCTTGCAAACGCATTCCAACCAAATGAACTTGCGCTTGTGTAAATATGACTAAAAGTTAAATCTTTGCTGTCTGTTGCGGTTAATGTTTCAGGTTCGGAATTGTCACCCCAATTCATCGTAATTGAGCTTAAATTTCCATCAACATCTTTTGCGTTGAATGTAACAGTGTAAGCGGTGTTTGTGGTTGCTGTGTTTTCTGCTTTGACTAATGAAAGCATCGGAGCTTTATTTGAAGCAGCGGCACTTAAAACGGTGTAAGTTCCTATTTTTGAAGCCCCTTGAATAGCATTTTTTGCATTAACAATAACGACTTTATATTTTTGTTTTCCAGTAGTGTAGATTGCTCGTGATAAGGCATAACTGTTTTTTACATCACTAATCATTGTGGTAAAACCTGTTAAACCAATTGGGGCAATTTTGACTTTATAACCTTCGGGCAAAGGATTGTTTATTTCAGCAGAAAATTTAAACATCGTTCCCGCAGGTGCAGAAGTTGGCGTAACGCTGATTTTAGTGATTTTTGGCGTAACGGCTGACATCGCAGACGCACTAAACAAAAATAAAGGAATTGCTAAAAATGAACTGTGATATTTCATGCGGGAAGCCTTTTTAAAAATGATTGTGAAACTATTTGATGGGTTGGCTGCCATTTTAGGTGCGTAACATCAGTTAATAAATCCCTTTGGCATTCAAAAATGCTCCGTATTTTCTATCTTCATCTAAA